>Ga0099824_1010734_pt1 | contig 10649 bp, 4 predicted proteins | sample SiratrowhiteBW_FD_76837 | JGI IMG/M metagenome (GOLD analysis project Ga0099824, IMG submission 76837) | Root nodule microbial communities of legume samples collected from California, USA - Siratro white BW | ecosystem: Host-associated > Plants > Roots > Nodule | place: USA: California... | reverse complement strand
AAAATTATATAAAAAAATTTTAAATTTTTTTTTTTTTTTAAAAAATATTAAAAATTAAAGAAAAAATTATTTTTTTGTTGTGTGTGTTGTGTTTTTTTTTGAAAAAAATAAAAAAAAAAAAAAAAAAAGGTACTTTTTGTGGTGCAGTGGAGGGTGAGTTGTTGGTACACTGCATCAAGATCTTCATGATGACAGATGATAGTTTGAGGAAGTTGGTGAGTGAGAAGGGCATGGGGACACTTAAGGACACTGAGCAAGAACCATGCAATAAAATTACAAGCAGAGAGAGAGAGAGAAGAAGTATGCATATACATGCAGAAAGGTGAAGCATGGCGCTTTACGTAGCAGGCAATTATTTTGGCTCAGCTTTCTCCATCCAATTATAAGAAGAAAACAGAACATGACAAAACACCTATGTGTGTCTTCTGTCCACTTTCTTATTCTCATTTTTCAAAAATAAAACAAACAACACTTCATTCATACTCCTAACAAACCAATCCATTTATATACATTCACCATATGGGATGCTGTATCTGTAACAAAACTCATCCAATCTTTTCACTGCAAAAAGTTATTTTAATTAAATCCATCTATTTATTATTGATTCATAAAAAATTATTCATAGTTAAATTAGGTCACTTTTTATGAAAAAATTAATAAATTATTTGGTTCAATTTATTAAAATCTAAATTAAAGTAGATGTAATAAAAATAGATATGTATGAGGAGGGGTGTGGTGGGGTTTTGAATTTAGGTGGAAGAGATATATTGGGTATAAGATGGAATGATTAGCCGACAAAATCAATGAAAAGCAGAAAATTATGGAATTCGTTATTATGGAATTGACAAGTTATTGGTATAATTTCATAAAAGAAAGCTAAGTGAGAGAGATGAAAATCTATTTTGCCCACCCCTCCATATCTTATTATCTTATATACAAAGCATAATCATGCTGTGTAATGTCTTTTTTTTTTTTTTCTTTTCTAACTTATCTTTAATCTATATCCATCATTTATATACTAATAGTACTTTCTATAATACTTATAAATATTCTTAATCTTGTTAGTAATAAGAATAAAATTCTAAATAAACAAAATTGAGCATGATAGACACAAGATTAACTATGTTGGATAAGTAAAACTATACATTCTTAGTATGGTTCTATATTACTCATAGCAAATGGGGTTATATTTAGTTTCTATGATGTATTCTTATTGTTATATGTCTCTGTAAAATTAAATGAGATATGAACATAGGACAATGATTTCCTTCACAACCATCATATCTAACACATAGGACAACAATTCTAACACTATGGTTTAATTATTATTAAAATGCCATTATAACCATTTTGATTGGAGACTCTCAAGGTTTGTTAGTCTCACCCCTCATCATCAATATATAACTTAAATTTAAAAGCAACGTCAACAAGCTCTTGGCAAATTAAAATCACTTCAATTAAGCATTTATATATGAAGATGACATGGAAATTAGAAAATGAAAAAACTAAGTTGGGGGGCATAGTGTGCTTGTGGACAATCATGAAGAGGCGTACTTGGAGAATAAATTAAAAACAGGTAGTGAAAATAAGTCTTAACAGTTTCTAAACTAAATATTTAACTTTTATCTGTTCACATTATTTTTATGCAATTATTGAATTAGGTTATATTTTCTTATTATATCTAAACACAATTACAAGATGGAAAGAGAGGAGGCTAGAATTCCTTGCTGGTGGAAGTAGATAGATGCGACCACCAAGATGGACCAATAGAAGGAGGTTGCTAAAGGGTGCCTAAAAATATTATTTATATTTTCTTTCGGTTTTTATTTTAATCTGTGGCGACAAAATAAAAATATAATATACATTGACTAGTCCTATGTAATATAAAAAGAATTCATAGCATAATTGAGTAGTATAATGATTTATGATATGAGCTTTGAGAAACATTGACCGAAGAAATTATGACGAACATATGAGCTAGAGGAACAACTCATCCTCCTCTTATCCTATAATATATACAATAACTCTTAACCATCTCATAAACCATAGTTCATTTTTGGTTCACCCACATGCCAATTTAAATCATAATTTTTTATTTAAGAATATGTACAACGGATCTAAAAGTTCACTTCAAAATTTCAATGTAGATTTCATCACAGAAACTAGTTCTTACTACTCACGTATCACGTACTTAAATTTGGATCAAGTTCTAATTAAAATATATACTAAAGCTGAATTTAGAAGTTTAATATTCAATCATATTATGGGTTGAGTATTAGACTTGTAATCCGAATACAAGATTATAGTATTTATTAGTTTAATTAAGAAAGTGAAACTAAATATTTTATTGTTGTTATTTTTTTTATTCTCCAAGGTCTAAAAGTCTACACTTACACAATATTATAAAAAAGAATAAACACTTGATTCTTTTGCCTCATTATTATCATTTTATACCTTGCTAGAAGATTCTTTTACAGGTGAATCTATGGGCTACTTTAGTCTGACAATTATGAATGAATTTCAAGAAGTGTACTAGATCTCATTCCTGACCCTCCAGCTTCTGATGACAATACTAGTAAATAGTTTTAGCTTTAAACTTTTGGAAAAAATATTATTTTTTAATTTCTATTTTTTAGTTAAACAAGATCAATGTTCCTATTTTTTTTTTTTTATAACGATAAAATGGTCTTTTAATCTTACATGAAAATATATGGACTTAGTACTTGTTAACTTTGAATAACCTAATAAACTTTGAATAAGAATTAGACTAAACCTTTGTGTTTTCTAAAATTTGTAGATTACATTCACGAAAATGGAAGCATATAGATTTTGATCTTGATAGCAACTATGAAGAATACTAAAAACATACTTTCTCCCATAATTTTTCAGTTATGATAAATAAGAGGTTAATATTTACTTTATTGTAATTGCAAAATCCTATCACTTTAGTATTGACATTCGCGTAGTAATTAATTTAAACTAGTAATATATAGGTTTGAATAATCAGTTATATGATTTTCAATTAAGCTTTTATTTGGTATTATGTCTCCAATAGTTGTAAGAATGTATTTGATGCGGTGATTGAAGCCAAAAGAAAATGCTAGTAGTGATTATTGAAGAAAATGGACAATAATAAATAAATATTAGTATAAAATCCAATTTTGATTTTAAGAAAAAAAGAACAATCCAATTTTCTTTTGTTCCAAATTAGATTCAAAGTGTGGTCCAGAGTTATATAAAGACGAAATAGGTGTATCTATTTAGTACAATTCAACACTCAATGTGAAGGTGTCTCTGCTACGACTTAATTATCTCACGCAACTTCAATGTAATGCATTAACGATTTGTTTGGTTTAGGAAACAAAAATGAATGAAAAGGACATGAAGGAAGAAAAAAACAAGGTAAAAATGTAGAATGCAGAGAAAACTACGAAAAGAAAAAATTAGTAAGATATCTGCATCTAATGAATCTGACATAAAGAAAAAGGTTATTGGGGTGGTGGATTTGAATTTTGTTATATTGATTACGTGTAGAGTGATGATGTTATGGAACCTGAGTACCCATGAAACCAATGTATGATTTTTTTCAGAAAAATTGATAGAAAATGGGGTGGTGTCCTAGGATGCTGTTGTTGGTGTTGGTGTTGGTGGGTTCAGAAGCACACTGTCCCCTGCATGTGTCTGTGAGAGAGATCAAGTGTGGCCTTTTCTCATTTAACAGCTGGATTTTCTTCTTGCTTCTCACCTTCTAAATCTTTCAACAATTCAAAAAATAAACCCTTTTCTTCACAGTTTTTACAACAACAATTATTACAAAGGTATGGGTTGAATCTTTCTGTCTCAAAAGGTAGCACTGATGAACATATTCAGGTGCTTCAAAAGATTACAAAATATCAAGATAGATTCAACTCATAATTAACAGGGTAATATATATGGATTTTCAAATTTTGTACATAAAATAAGGAATGTGTAGGTATATTTGTCTCATATTTAATTTACTTGATATTTTATTTTAAAATTTATGTAATTATAATTTATTATTAACGAATATCATAAAGAAAGATGATGATTTTTTTTATTATTATAGAAATAGGAATCCGCTCCATTGGCAATGAAAGTGAAAAGGTGAAGAGAAGAGAAAGGGTCTTAAAAAGTTAGTTAATTTAATCTGCTATGATGCAGTACAATATTCTATTGCAATATTGATTTAGTAAAGTTTAAAAAGCTGGACACTTTGTTTGCATTGCTTACTACTTTTAAAAGTAAACCCATCACACGTGAAAAACCTCATAATTAATGATTTTGTTGAATTAAATTGGTTTTGTTCTTCGGAGTCCAAGTTTTGCCACAGCCTGGAACAATTATTCCTACCACACAAAGTGTCTGTCTCCATTATCTATCTTCTCTTTCCATTATTTATTACTTAAAGACATCCATATTCATTGGCTATTCTTCATCAAAATAAATGGATTGAAAAGATAGTAATACATAGATATGAGCAGTGAACAATTCACATAAACTATACACAAACTTCAACTCTCAAAACCTTAAAATATGTTATTCACACAACTTCTTTTTATCAATGTAAATTTCTAATATTACTTGTGGAGGCACAAATCTATGTATATATATTTGTCTTGATTGAATAATAAGAGTATAGAAGAAAAGAGGTAGTGTGTGTTGAAGCAAATAAAGCAATAGAAAGTATGATTGAGGGAGTATGCAACATTTGATGTGGTGAATGGCAGCTAGGGCAAGACAAAGAGTTGGTGATATATTTGAAAAGAAAGAAGCATTGCATGGAGATGGAGATGGTGATGGGGTTGGGGGGCCTTCATGTGTGTTCACACTTCATTCACCACCGACACCAACTAAGGATCCAAGAACATTGTCAATAGGCTTCACACATCCCATTTCAGACTAAAAAGTTCAAATTTAAAAGGACATGAATTGGTGTTCTTTTGCATTTTGCATTTTCATGCAAAAAATGTGTGATGCAATAAATATATAGTTGTTATAGGTTGGACCATTCAATGAAGTGAATTAGAATTATTAATGATTCCTTTTGGTTGGATGGACTGTGCTCAAATACTCACCATAATTGGCTGTGGAATAATTGTTTCAATTCACCATCTTCACACACTCACTATATTAATTATATTCATCCTTCAACTTAACTATTTAATGTTACCATTTCATGTAATTTTAGCTCCTAATTCAGCCATTTCAAATCTTTTATTATCTAAATTTAACTATACTTACTTTTATTTCAGTAGGAATATGAGAATAAGTAATTCAAAAAATAAATAAAAAATAATCATTTCAATAACAAATAAATTTGTTATGTAAGATTTATTTATTTATTTTATTTTAATACCTCCAAAAAAAATTAGTTAAATGCAAAAAATGCTTATAAAAAACGTTGAAGCCATGAGATACAAGAAATAGTACTTTTGCATTTTGAATTTGGTTTGGCTTCTTTAAATAATATTCATGTATTATCAATAGAGGGGTATTGTTTCTTTTTAAACACTTTTTACAACACTTTCATCATATATTTTTTCTGTCTTTCTCATTACAATTTATTTTCATTCCTATTCCTTATTCTTTTAAATTATAAAGAATATAACATTTGGTGTAGAAGTAGAAATTTTGTTTGAGAAGGGACAAAAGAAAATAATGAATGCAATGTGTTGTGCTTATTTAAGTAGATGAAGTACAGTGAGGCATAAAGTATGAAAAGGACTGAAAATGTAGAAGAAAATGTTTTTAACTTTAACTTTAATTGAAGGTGAATTTGAACTCGTTCTTTGTTATATAAAGGTTGAATTTTACCTTTTGGTTCTCCTACATAGTTTTTTTTGTTGTACTAAGGAAATGTGAAACAGATTTTACAAACTGTATTGAGAGAATATTTGTATTGTCTATTTATTTAACACCTTACATGATATTAACTTTAAAATGGACCCACTTGGTCTCCACCAATGCCAAGCTTCTGCAGAATAAGAGTCTTCAAAGTTTAAATGAAGATATAGATACAATTATATTTAAAAAAGTGTGTAACGTTCTCTTTAGCACAATCGTTATTAAAGTCCTAAGAAAAATTATAAAATTGAGAGTGAGAACCATTAAATATGAAGTGATATATAAAAATTTGATTTTAAAATAAATTTCCACCATTAATTAAAAATATGTTTAAAAAAAGTAAAGTAAAGAGTATGTTGTTAACATTTCTTATTCATATATATTATCACCTCCTGTATTTAACTTCTCTTTTCAAAACAATTGTCTTATTTATGTAGTGTAACATATTATTATTAATGGTCTAAGTTAGGTTAGTGGGCTCGAATTCAAGAGAGATTCTTCCTGCACCTCCATGCTTTTCTTCCTGCACTCCATGATTTGAAAAATACTAAAATATCCTTCTAAAATATGTATTCCAGATTTTGTACTCTGGAATAAAATTCTTTTTCATATTTTGAATTGTACAATACAATCTATTGATTTTGTAATCCAAAATACAAAAAAAATCTATTTTTATTTATAATTTTTTGTATTTTAGATTCTAGAATAAAAAAAATTATATAATATAAAATAGAATGCGAGAAGGTGAAAAGGGGTGTGGGTGAAAAATGAAGAAAACCAAAAGAATAAAATGATATTTTTACTTTTAAGAAGGTGAAGGTGTAGGAAGAAAGTTCGGACGTGCAAGAAGAAGTAGTCCAAATTCAAGAGGGACATATGGCCCAATGCCTCTCCCTCATTAGTCAAACATATTGACTACTAAGCTATATAAGTAGTGAGTGTTTGATATATATTTTTTGTTTATATAAAAATAAAATCCTTTTCATTTTAATCCCTATAAATTTTGTTTTGTCACTTTTAGTACTTATATTTTTCTCCTACCATTAGACAATACAGTCTTCACCGTTTACGTGATCGCTGATGTGAAAATTTGTTGTATGAAGTGCTTTATTGTATCACTAGGTTTCTCCTTAGGTAGGTGAATGATGAATGAATGAGGATGATTTTGAAGAAAGATGGCACCAAGTTCAGCAAAAAAGAAATTGCAAGTAATTGAAGCTTAGCACAATGTCCTCCAGTACTATCAGTTGAACGGAAGAGTGTTATTTCTCCATTTTTTTTTTAATTTTGAACATTCTTCTTTGCTATGGCTACATGTTTATCCTCAAACTCTTCTGCAATCCTGAATGTCTACACCTACTACAGCACCGTTCACACAGCACAGAACTATACAAGTTATCCAAAATACAATCAATACTATCATCTTACATGTAAACAATTAGGATGAATGAAGCATAAGACAGGAGTTAGAATAAGAATCCATATTCTCATTATACTATACTCAGTCTACTTCATTAAACTTTTCATCGGATAATATTATGTAAACTTTGTACAGACAATTCATTTTAGCTATAAAAAATTTAAGGAAATTTTAGTAATTGCATAGTGCACTGATGGGCCACATTCCAGATATTAAAAGTGTTTCATTCTTTCGAAGTCCACTTACCTCATATCTCAAGAAGGACCAAGAACATGCTTGAGAATCCTGGTCACCAATCTTGTGATATCATCTACCTTACATGAGGTCACGAAATTTACTGACAACAAAATTCTTTTTGTTACTTGCTCATGATCAGTGAAAAAAGTTTGTTCATATGATTGTGTTAGAATGTCGATAGAAAATGAAACAGGTAAAACTATATTCGAACCCAGATTCACTTTCTTACCCCATGCAAGAACTGGAAACTCCCATTTCTGTCTAGAGACAGTGATTACATATGACGTAACCTGCAGATGTATGTTAGAACCTTGCAATAGTATATTACTTGGAATTTTGAGATAAGTAGTAGGGAATATACCAAGATTGACGCAGCAAGCGATTTAGGAGACCTAAAATGAACCGACATCTCCTCTTTTTCATAGAGAAGATCCATAATATCCATGCAAACTTCAATGCTAATCAATTCACCAACTTTGGCCACTGCCCTGTTCTCAACCATTCAAAAGCGTGACGACACAGTGCAAGTATAGAGATAAAAATGAGTCACACTCACTTGAACTGAACCCAAAGATCTTCCAGGAAGAAAAAAGCAATATTTGCTGTACCAATCTCAAAATTCAAAACCTGGGGAAATAACATTCCATATCAGGATCAACTCAGGGACTGCAATTGATGCCATATGAAGTGTATTTGTGTATAATTTTCCACATGATCATGGACTGTGAAAAAAAGACAACCCCAATGTAAAAAGCTTGAGTGATAGTTGGGGTTGAAGTTACCTGCATGAAGAGGACCTCCTGCAGAAAAAGTAGGTAAAAGAGTGAGAGGAGGATAGAAAAGGAGAAAAGGGAGAAGATGATGATGATGTGTGGCTTACCGCTTCTAGAAAATTACGAGTAGCGAAGTGGTTATCCTTGATGGAAGTGTGAGCCAAGGACTTAAAAGATGCAACGGAGAGTGGTCGAGAATCGTGTATCTGCATGCATGAATGTGAGAAGAAGGGTGACAGAGAAATGAATGAAAAGATAGAGAAGCAAGAAAGGAAGGGACTTTGGTGGAAATCCAGAGAGAAATAAGCGCAAACAGGTGCAAGGTGCTCTGGGTGAGGGGTCGCAATAGCCAGCTTGAAGAGGAAGTTCCAGCAGCTTGTATGAAGGTTGGTAAAGAGGGAAGGAAGCGATCGGCTAAGAAGGAGAATGCAGAGTATTTAACAATGGGGGAAACTTGGAGGTGCTGCCATTACAATTAGAGACATAGGATTAGAAGATTAGAAGAAAGAGTGAAACAGTGAAAGAAAAAGCCAAAGACCCAAACAGCTTTTACTTACTTCAGCAGACTGGATCAGAAACTCAGCCATGGAGACCCGATCCAACCCACTTTCCCTTCCAATCTCCATCTCTTCCATTAATTCTCCACAAAATTTCAATCTATATATTATAACTTTTGATAATTGCATTTTGTAATAGCTTTAAACACAAAATGTAGAAGGATTTAGCTGATAAGCAACAACCTTTGGGAATATTCTTCACAAAATCATTTCTATCATAAAATTCATTCCCTCCATAATTTTCAATTTTAAACATAGTGATAAAGAGGCATGTTTCATTCAATAGGATTGTGTATTGAGCTTAAATCAAAGAATTATGCGAACCTTATTCAATCTTTCACTAGCAGTAAAACCTCATGGCGCCACAAGATAGTGGCATAAAAGAAGATCATAGATAAATTAAAACAAGCACAAAATTCCATGAAAATATGATTCAGAACAACCACAAGACATTGTGACAAAAAAAAAAATTGAACCAAACCCTTCAAAACCCTACTCAGGAGGATGAACTTAACCTGACACAATGACGTTCAGAGGTGCTATCCGATGGTGAGAAAATTTCACAGGGGCTTTGCAATTCGGAGGTGTTATGCAATATCCAATTTTCTGCAGTGAAACAATTTTACGAGAATTAATGTGATTGGATAATATTGGGTTATTGAGAAGCCATGTAATTGGAAATGATTTAAAAAGAGAGGGTTTGAAAAGCTGATGAGTTTCCAGAATAATACAAGTGAGGAGTTCTAAGAAGAAAACATTTTTTTAGGCAAAAAACAATTAATATTGAGAAAAAAAAAGTTATTTTGTGGGAAATTAAATTTTTCTTTAGTAAGAAAAGAAGAAGAAATCAATACTTATATCATTTTTCTTTTAATCAAAAAAGAGAATCATAAATATCTTAATCACTTTGAAATTTTATACTCATTTATATAATATTGTTACGATATCTAATAATTGTAGTTATAGATATCATTTTTCTTCGTAAAATTATTGTATTTTTGTAAAACCACCATATTAAAACACGTATTATTAAAGACCTTTTTTTAGTAATTATTTATCTCTTCACTTTAATTCTTTTAGAGTTTTCATCTATGGTTATTCCAAGGACGAAGACAACAAACATCAACCTCCCGATAAAAGAGTATTTTCAATTTTTTATTAAAAAATAATAAATTTTAATGACATGAAAATAATGTCAAGTGGCATTGATAACATAGTTAGTTATTCTTCATATATGCCATCAGTTAACCTGTCTAAACCAACCAAAAAATAATAAAAACAAAAAAACATAAAAAAAATAACAAGTGCAAAAGTAATAACAATTAGAAAAAAAAAACAATTTTTTACAAAATATATTTAAATTGTTTCTTTTATATTTGAGTCTTTATTAATCCTTTCTCCATGGTATAAAACCGTGCAAAAACTGAAGATATAGGAACTAAAACATGAAATAAAATCATGTATAAAAATTAAAGCATAAAAATTTTAAAGTAGAACTAAAAGTTAACTCAGGTATGCAAATGAAATGGGTATTTAAACCCTTGAAGTTTGATGTGAAGAACTAGAGATAAAGTTTTGGTTTGTTGTGAGCATGTTCCCTCTAATTAGACAAGGACACCTATTTGAACCAAATACTGTTAGAAAAATTTACAATTCATTATTTGAGTGAAGAAGTGTTGGTCAACAATAGCTGCAAAGGTGGGCAGCGTTAACAAAAGCTGCAAAGGTGGGCAGCGCCTCCTGCACCTAATTCAGAAGCCACAAATTAAATTTGCGGTGCCTAATTTCTTGACTTTT
>Ga0099824_1010724_pt1 | contig 10657 bp, 5 predicted proteins | sample SiratrowhiteBW_FD_76837 | JGI IMG/M metagenome (GOLD analysis project Ga0099824, IMG submission 76837) | Root nodule microbial communities of legume samples collected from California, USA - Siratro white BW | ecosystem: Host-associated > Plants > Roots > Nodule | place: USA: California... | reverse complement strand
TTTTTTTCAGCAAATGATACTCATGTCTTTTTTAATTTTAAAATAGGTATTCAAATTATGCCTTTAGCAAAATAATACTCATATTTACTTTAATTTTAAATATATATTTATATCTTTCATGATTTTTAATGAATAACTTTCAACTCATTTATTTTATTTAAAAATATTATACTGATTAACATTTAAATAAAAATTATGAAAATTAAAAAAATATATATATAAAAATTAAAGAGAGTTTTATAATTTTTTAATGATTTAATTATTATATATTAAAATATAATAAAAAATATATTGTCGTTAAATTATAAATTGTTTCAAAAAATATCAACATTTATATTTTTGAGAAAATATCATTTTAATATAAAAATAAATACATACCTATAAATATATACTTAAATTTATTAAATTATTATATTTACATATAATTTTAATATAAATATAAATAAAAGGAGTATAAATTTACTTTATTGATAATGTAAAAGAAGTAAATGTTTATTTTCAAATAAATTAACGGTTTTTTCCATTTCAATGAATATGATATACTGACCTAATCGTGATATATGACTTTGTTTGGCTTGGTGGATTTTCTTCTTGAGTGGGGATCAACGAATTTAATTGCTTCCTTGTGGTTTAATAGTTTTTTAATTGTTATACAAGATTTTTGTTTAGTATAAAGTTATAAATAAAGTAAATATAAAGTAGAAAAATATTTTTTAAGCGATTTAAGATATAAATTATGTTATTATTTTGGAAAGAATATTTTTTATTTTACAATTCATAGTTATATTTTTAAAACAGATGAAATTGTAGAATTTAAAATTATCTTTTTTTTTGTCAATAGAACTCGCTGTAGCTATGGTAGATATATGCAGAGTTATTAAAAATAAACCCGTTTAAGATGCACGTTCTGTGGGATTTTCACGTATTATATATGAATTTTGAGATATACTTAATCATATGCCAACTTTTACCTTACCTGCAACCTCAAGAAATAAAGCACAAAATAACCCTCCCACAACATAGCAACAAGCTCTGTTTCATCTTTGAAGCAATACAAACTAATTGTGAAGAAACAACCTTAGAAGCTTTTACTTCTTTCTTTTAAGTCATCTTTATTCTTATCATAACTTTCACTATATGAAGTAAAAATAAGAAAATTAATTAATATATAAACAAATCTATAAATTCATTGTGTTAAAGTTTTATGTTGAAGGTTATATCATAATTTTTATGAGTTTCATGACTCAATGCTGATTCTTCCAGTTAAATCTTCTCTCTTAAAGGACATACATTACATATCATCCATAATAGTAATAATAATTTTATGTAATAATAGTTTGAATTTTCTTGCTTTATGTATAGTTTTTTATATTGTTAATATTCTTACATATATGTTTATCATTGTAATTTTTTGTTAAATTATTTTTAGTCTGGAGTTTCGATTTTAATGATTTCTTTTCTGTTTTTGTTCATTAGAGTTGAGATTTTGATTTTAATTATTATAAAAGATATAATTTCATTTTTATCTTTTCAAAATTTGAAATTATTATTTTTATCCCGATATTCATTTCAAGATAGATAATTAATGCTTACTCTAGGGATTAAAAACATTTCCAAAGATATCATTACTGACACAACCAGATTATACAATTGTAAGAAAAATAACTACATAAATAAAATACAGCTGTATATACTATTTACTTAAAAGTTATAATTTTGATAACTTGTAAAGAAATAAATTGAACTTTTAGAGAATTAAATGTAATTATAACAAAATAATAATATTTTTGCCATTTAAACATAATTTATATTATACTTTACCCTTTATGAAATATTAGATAAAATTAAAACTTATCATACTTTTATCCTCTTATATCTTTATCCTACTCTTGTAATACATACTATCTTCAAAAACATATTTAAACCTTAAATCTTTTTCCAACACAATCAAGAACGGAGTCCTATATAATGTTTAAGGGACCATGTTAAAATCCAATCTATCACCAAAGAATACAGTGATAACTTGTTAATTAATTACCAAACTTAACATAAGATATGCTATGATTAAAAGGTTGAGCACATAAGAAATTTGGCTAACACCCTCTTGTCCTTTAGGTTAATTATTGGGGACCAAGTTGCATTTGATTATTTCCATGTGAGAAGTCATTAATACAAAGCAAGTTTTGAGCTGTCCCTGTCACTGGGAAGGACCTCTCTTATTAACTTACCTAAGCATTCATAGATATATCCATGTGAATGCTTTATTAGATATCTATCTTTGACTTTTAATCACATATATATAGATCCAAAGACCTATCATTAATACATTTGTATCTAGGAATCCTCACAAGCACATAATTTATCTTTTTCTGACATTTAATACCACATTAGAACTTGTCAACCCTGCTACATAAATGCCATATCAGTTTGATAATATTTTTTAATCCATATTATTACTTAAAATATTGCATGATTTACCACCAAGTCGCCCAACTAGCTTGAATTGCGTGCTATAAAACTATTTCTTGCTTTCACTTCTCAAAAAAACCGAATAAAGAAAACCAAATTCTCTTGCCTTGTTGATGGGGTGTTTGACATGATACACAATATGCTTCGTAGGAAGATGAAGTTTCTGAAGTTTTGAATATTAAGTGAACTATTAAGTAATAGTAAATTGAACAAAACTAATTAATGGCCATGTTGAGCCAACTATGCGAATATTTCAAGCAACGGTGACAAAACCAAGTTCGATCTGCGTCATAGTCCATACGCATCTTTCTTCCAAAATATCACACAATATAAATAATAAAAATGGAGCATTCTATATACATGTGTATTACCTATCTTTTTTATTTATTATAATTTTCTAGGCCTATTTCACACTATCTCAGGTTGAGTTTCACACGTCAAAGGAATCGAATGCTTCCATAGGTTACCAGATTTTGTTGTTGGTAAGATTGACTTAGATTGTGTACCCTTACTTACATTGAACAACTTTAATTACACTGCAAGCAAACGATTCCACCATTCTTTTTTATTTCTTTGATTCTTTGGTGTTCAACGTTAAAGGTGGTTCTCAGATAAGCTTGGTTATGCATATGAGAGGCTACTGATTCGAGCATTGGCTTAAATCAGTTTTGTACTATTTTATATCATAGTTGAGTTATTTGATGTCATGAGTATAACTTTTGGCTGGACCCAAAAGCTGCTTAATTCTCTCTTTTGGCTACTAAAATGAAACTGAAGAACTATTTTATTCTAGATTACACTACGTGCTTGCAACTATTGCCGCTAACAGATAATCAATCTTTCTATTGTTCTATTATTCTACCTAACTTTTTTTGGTGATCACATAAGATTCCAATACCACCATGCCTAACTATCACACTTTTTGAGAGAAAAGGTTAATTATGCATAGCCTTTTGTTATCACAATAGGAAATAACTATATATACTTTGAGTGACTTGTTAAGCTATAACAACTAATTGTAGTTAACTAATCCATGCAATCAATGGTTATAATTTGGCTGCTTACATCAAAGTTTAGCTACATTCCTCAAGCATTTAATTCAACAAAAGACACAGAAAAGCTTTATTTTTATTTTTCTATTATATATCATATATATAGAGAGATGTGGAGTGACAGATTTATTTTTTCATGTATACTAAGACTGATAAAGTTTGAGAATCTAATTAAAACGAGAAAAGGGTTTAATATATATTCTTAGATCTATATATCTATATATCTATATTTATGACGTTTAACTTCACATGGGAACAGGAACTGTAACACAGGCACCGTACCTTGTCTCCCTTTTAAGAAGTTAAATCCTTCCTTTAAATCTGCAGCTGGCACAGACTCTGAGTGAGTTATTTAAGCTTGAGTCAAATGGAGATATATTCCCCCCACGTGCAGTGGCCAATTGTTCAAGGCTATACTTCATCTGTTCATGTGATCTTCAGCGCCAATGCTATAATAAAATCATAGTTCTCAGAGCATCAAGGGTTTCTCATTGTATTATTTATGCTTTTGCTTTCTGCTTTTACCTACATCTACACTTGTTGACTTAATTTATTACCTTTTTCTCCATTTCATGCATCAATCTTTTACATCTTTTTCAAAAGGAAAGATGGTCTTACAAGCATGAATTTTTGCAATCTAGTTACCTGGTAAAAGTAAATTTGATGCCTATATACGCTAGTTGATCCTACACTTTGAATATAGAAGTCTTACAAAATGGAGACAAATCAAACATAAATAGAAGTTGTATAAAAACAAAAATCATAATGATAATGTTTGTGAAAAAGAACATCAAAAGAGTAGAAAATACCACTAAAAGCATATGAATACGTGATGGGGTTTCCCGTTCCCATAATTAGCTCTAGATGACCAAGTGATACATTCTACTCTGCTGAGAAAAACATGATTATTCCTACATCAAATGAATAGTAAACAAATGGACCTAAACAAAGTATGGGACATTTTCAGTGCTGGTAATGGATCCAAGGCTCATTGAGCTTTTAGGAGTGTACACAGAAGAAGTTGAAGATGAAGAGAAGGATGAAAGGATAATAGAAGGAGAAGGCAATGGTTTTAGTGGAGGAGTAGGCAATTGTTTTGGTGGAGGAGGAGGACGAGGTTGAGAAAGACCTTGTGGTTGTGAGTTTGCTGGAATTGCTGCTGATATTGCATCAGCTGAAGAAACCAAGGCTGCATGATTAGAAGAAATGAGACTTGCAGCCTCTCTATATTTGTACTTTAGTATCTCAGCCCTTATTGCATTTAGTTCTGCTTGCAAAGATTGAACTTGTTGCTGCAAAGCTGATATTGCACCCATGCATCCGTACACAGGATCTCTTAGCCTCAGGTTAGCTTCATAAACAAGGCTATTTGCTGCATCAGCTCTTTGGCCCTCTGGAACCTCCTACACATAACAATAAAATTTGAAAACAAATCAGTTTTTAGTTCGATAAGAACAGTGAATCCAGTTGAAGAAACAAAAAAGTAACTATTTTGGTGAGTGGAGCTAGTTAGGCACCAACCAGAAGCATCTTGGAGACATTGCTTGCACCAAACACTTTGTGAACGGCTACAAACTTTTGAGGCTCATGTGGTGAAAAATAAGGAGAGAAAGGGCATTCTTCAGCACACCTTCTTCTCAAAAGCTTGCATGCAGCACAAGGGGTTACTGTGTTTAAGGTTATCCCAGGAGCTGGACCATAGAAATGCTTCCTTCCCATTTGAGAAGATGCTTCTACCTCTGCTCTCACCTTTGTTATCTCATCTAATCTATCTTTGGGAAAAATACAAAAACTGCATGTTAAAACCATGAGTCTGTAAAGAAATAACAATTCATATATTGGGTGGTGTAAAAGCATCATGCCCTCAGCACCATCACCAGAAACCAAAAACATTGTTAAAACTGTGATATGAATGGTATGCTACTAATTTCAGCTCATGAAAGCAAGAAAATTGATGTCTATTTTTCTAACATTTACCTATCTCTTGATGTCCAAACATGCCTTTTGATTTTGTTGATCTAAGTGGTGGGTTGGGAGGGAGAAAGATTTTGTTTCATACACAGACACAAACAAGGTGAGAGAAAAGGCAGGGAAACAAGTCCTTAAAAGGCAAGGAGGTGATTAGGAGAAGTAGGTCAATGCTTTTTATGAGAAAAAGATATGGAATTATTAGAAGAAAAAAAGATTGTAGATCAAATGGATTTTTTTAAAAGAAATATTTAATTAAGGGGAAGGAGAAAATAAAAACAAAATGATTAGGTTGCATGAACCATTTAAAGAGAGAGAGAGGTAGCACTCTTTGTCAATAGCTTGCACACGTGTTAGTTCTATTGGAAACTGAGAATTGACTTTGGAAAAAAAATACAAGAAACATCAATGTCAGACTACTCAGCAATTGAGTTTTCTCCAAAAAATTATTGGAGAAATTGTTATGGGCTGCAAAGTGGTGTGCTTCTTTTTATTGGCTGTGTTGTTTTGTCACAAAGTTTTCAAGTAGGAGCCATGTATGAGGAACCCATTGAATTAAAAGATTGCAATTCTTAACTATCTTTGGTCATTTTCTACCCTTCAACTTGGAAACAGTTTAAAATGAAGGTGCAGATAATTTTAGTTCAGACAATGAATGATAGAGAACTTCAATCAAACAGATTATGTATTGCACGGACTCACCATCAACATCACCATCACCTCATACAAACCTTTTCTCAGCCAAAATACAAAAGAAGGTAAAAGAGTGGGAATGGGAGAGTTAAAAAATATTTAAATAAAAATTTTGAAAATTTTCTCATCGCTAAGAATTAAAAAAAATGACAATGTAAAAGAGGACAACCAATCTTTGGTTTCTTAGAAATGATCTCTCCCCACAAGGGAGTGATTGTAAAAAATATAATATAATTCTTATATTTTTTAAATATATTTTACATGTATTGTTTTGAACTAAAATACAATTAATAACTTGATATATAAATTATTTAAAAAGTATGTGTAAATTAAAATTGTAAAAAATATTGTGGCGAGTCATTCACAAGTTATCTAAACCCTATAAAACTAGATATGGATGGGAATGCATATTTAAATATTAAACTCATCTCTTATAAATTTGAACCAATACTATATTTAATAATAAAACAAGTAGCACTAAATGTAACGATAAAAAGTAATCAATAATAATTAATTAAATAAAATAAGTAATGACTACATGAGAATACATTCATGTTAAACGCTAGTAAAAGAAAAAAAAAATATAGTTAATCACCGTCATGGAGAAAGAATCCTTAGAAGAAACTTTTTCCATTTCAAGGTGTGTAAGTTAAGGTACAAAGTTTATATTTTTTAGGTATTGAACTTTTTCGGTAACCAAATTTTTCAAGTCGAACTTAAGTTGTCCAACAATATGCAAATTAAGTTCTCACAATATTTTTCCTTTCATGGCTCACAGAACTTCTTCATGTCCTTTAAAGAAAAGTTTAAAGGCTGCAATTTGGAATATTTTAATCCCAAATAGGAATCCAACTCTATCTATCTTGATATTTATGAAAGTTCCCAAATTCCTTTCAAATTGATCCTTCAACTGATACTTTCAAAACCAACAAAAGAAAATAACAAAAAAATAAATTTTAAACTTAAAAAAAAATAATTTATACAAGCTATACTAAATGTGTGAAAATGATCATGGATAGACTATTTTTAAAACGAAAGTTCAGCTCTGAAGCAAATACTGTTACCAATTTATATATACTAACACATGTATTTTATTTTGGTTAAATGAGAAAATGAAGAAAATATACTAATTACATGGAAAGCTAACACCCATGACATCAGCCAATAACAAATAATTATCTTCCAAGGAGGTTCATGCACGTAACTTGCCCTAAAAATTCTTGCATTAATTATCTTCTCTCCAAGATTATTTGTGATCACTAGATAACACATGATAAATTTCTAAAATAAATTAAACAAGGAAAATATTTCATCTTATTTTTGAGTTTTAGTTGATCTTTGAAGTAATTTTTTACTTAGTCCCTTAAAAATATATATGGATTCCTTGATGTACTTTTGAAAAGGAATAAGAGGGGATCGCAGAGAATTTATTATTCAAGTTTGGATCATTGGTTTTAGGAATGCCAAGGTGGAAATACCATGGCTGAGAGGAATTACTTCAAATTCTACTTACTATGGAGTGAAACTTTTTAAATTTAAAAAATTGAATTAAAAAACAAAACAAAAGAAGGGTCAAATTAACCTGAAGTATAGTAGAAACTGAAAATTTAAAATATAAGAAAAAGGTTAAATATTGAAGTGTGAAGCATGTTGGGTAAGTATGGAAGACAAAAGCACAACATAAGCACAATTTCTGGGAAAAGACACCTAGAAATTAATGCTTCGGCTGTGGGAAGGGGAGAACAGCAAGGCTACACTCAAAACATCTTTATCCCAGGTTTTTAGGTCTATGGTCCTATGTTTTGTTTCATCATTTACTTCCTCATAATCAAATGAAATCATAAATTATTGGCTATAAAGCCACACTTTTTCCTCAAAGGCGGCAATTTTTCACAATTATTTAAATTTCTCAATATACTGTTTGCCTCATGTATCACCAATATCAGTTTAGATCATACCTACAACAATATAAAAGTCAAACCAATTCATTTTTTGGATGGATGTTAATTTTTAAAACAAATTAAGATCTGAAACAAACCAACTGGATAAAAAATAGTTGTTTCAGTTTGGATCAATTAGGTCTAATTAAGTTGTTTTAAGAAAAAAAGCATAAATTTATCCAAAATTTACATATAATTCTTCAGTAAAAAAAGGTAAAAGTTTAATAAAAACATTTATATAATTGTATCATAAGACCTTACTATTCCATTCCTCTTTTAATTATATTTGTTTCGGTCAATTTATTAGGGTTTGACAGCCCACCAGGAGAAGAAGGCCAGGATGAGACTTTGACAGCCCACCGGGAGCTGAGATTGGAGAAAATTAGACATTTACAATTTTACTTTGGATCATCCTGTGTTGCCACTTGTTGAATGCATTGTAGCTATTGCATGTTCCAATACTTCTATGCAATTTTGAACATCAATGTCTTTAATTGAAAATTAATAAATTGCATTCATTAATATATTGTAGAAGATGCCGATTAAAGAAAATTATATATTGTAGAAGAAGCTCCATAATCTATTCATGTAATTGATTATGTCCAAAACATAATTATGAACCTCTTTTATTTATTTATTTAAAACATTTTAAGGCAGTTTATATTTATTTTGAATTTAAAAGAATATTAAAAGTGAAAATAAAATAAGATAAAATATTCTATATATAAAAATATTTTGGTACAAATAATTACAATATATATATATATATATATATATAAATAATTAATGTTTTTATTCACTATTAACTCATCTTATCATTTTAATCACTCTATTTTTTTTAGATAAAACTCATGTTAGATATAAAACCATCATATAGAATTTATTAAAGAAAAAAACGAAAACAAAAGAATAAAACCTTAAAAAAAATAAAATATAACAAACTAAAACCAAAAGATAAAAAAGATACTACTTAAACACAAACAACAAAAAAACACTCTCATGACCAGATAACAAACACTGCAAACAATAGTAAACCTACCGTCACATCTTTTTAGAAGGAACGAACTTAACATAAAATCTATATTTTTTTATTTTATTGGCAGAAATATATATATATATATATATATATATATATATATATATATATATATAATATGTATATATATAATATGTATATATATAATATGTATTTATATTTTTAAGAAAAAAATAATTTTTTATTTTATTTTTACCTAGTATCTTATTTAAGATTTTGTATCTTATTTTTTTTATATTATCTCAACATATTTTAATGGAAACATCTTATAAAACTCATATTTTAATCATGTACATAACTTATGATCATGAAATAAATAAGGAAATAAATTTGGTTTGAATTAGTTGCATCCACTTGTTAACAAGTCGCTTTTATGGTTGGAAATAAATTACCCCTTAAATTATGTATAGTATCATTAAATATTACAACTACTTTTTATGGGTAATTTTATAATTAAATTTTGTATTTTATGATATTATTAATTAAAATTAACTACTATCATTAATTTTATTGATATTGATAAAGGTGAAGTACCAATTATGCTCAAATTAAATATTAATAATACATAAATTAGATTTATGTTTTTAAATTCAATAAGCATAGAATAAAATAAAATAAAATAAAAATAACTAAATTTTACTTACATTTAAAAAAAGTGATTTTTTTCATAAACGATAACAATGGGAGGGAGTAGAGTTTTGCATTTCTTTGATATTCTTTCTGTCATGTTTATGTAACTGAGATTCTTGCTGCCATGTTTATGTAACTGAGATCTATTGAAGAGAAACAACGTTTTTTAAAAGCAATAACATTGTTGTTTATGAAAACATTTAACAGAAATAGAAACATGCACATCCAAGGACATGGGAATTGATGCAGAAAAAATATCAAGACTATTCTAGAGTGAAGGGTGAATAATTTCAAACCTGACTAGTACTCTGAGCTTTTATAGACTAAAGATAGTAAAATTTGTCACAAACTTTTTGGTGACACTATAGAGATTGCAAACTTTCAGAGAGGATATGGATAAAAGACTTTTAGAAGGAAATTAATTATTTAATTTTGTCTTTATAGTAGAATCAAATTATCATCAATTATATTTATTTGTTTGTATGACATTATCAGATTGTAATAATTTTATTTTGTTTTTTTTATTTAGCTATACCTAGAATGGGTACAGTACTTGTATATATTCAGTTCTTTATTTTGAATAAAATACACAGAAAAAAACAGAAAGCATATATTCATTCTCATGTCGTTTGTTCATCTTTGTTCTTCTCTTTATTTTCATAATATGGTATCAGAGCTCTAATTTGAGAGTTCTGGTTGCTACATTTATCATGGCCGAAATTATTGATCCCTCACAATATTTTTCTCCTTATCATGTTAGTTCTCAGCAACATATGGTTTGTTCTATTGGTACACACCAAGAGAGACAAATTTTTGGTGATCAGTCAAAAACAATGAATGATACTAACAGAAGTAGTTTTGGAAGACGA
>Ga0099824_1010723_pt1 | contig 10659 bp, 6 predicted proteins | sample SiratrowhiteBW_FD_76837 | JGI IMG/M metagenome (GOLD analysis project Ga0099824, IMG submission 76837) | Root nodule microbial communities of legume samples collected from California, USA - Siratro white BW | ecosystem: Host-associated > Plants > Roots > Nodule | place: USA: California... | reverse complement strand
TATATTTTTATTAATATATATATTATTATATATTATAGTATATATATATATATATATATATATATATATATATATATATATATATATATATATATATATATCTATCTTAAATTCTACGACATAACTATAAAAATATTAATACAAATATAGTAAATTATAAAATAGTTTAATTTAATCTTATAAATTATAAATTTTAATCTATTAAAGAAAGATCTGTATCAAAACTTTTAAATCGAGTACAAAGTTATATCCTGACAATCCTAAGATAAATGTATTTATCTTAAAAGCCTAAAGTGGATTATTATATAAGAACAGGGAAGTATATCATTAATCAAGTGTAGTGATGCATATTTTTTTTTTTTACCTATTCTATAATTTGAGTTAGAATGTTTCAATGGGGGTAATATTTTGACATTCACAATAAATAAAATAATTATTTGATAACTTAGTATATTAATATTTTAATTTTTAAACTTTCTAACTTAAAATACTATATTTTTTAATTATATTATTAAGATAGATTGTTAAGTTGATTTATATACTTTAGAAGATTTCAAACTATATTTTTATTCTTTTTCTTGTCACTGAAAATTTTAAAATCAAATCATTTACAATAAACAAAATTACTTACACACTAAACAAAATATTTATCCCTTTAAAATATCTAAATTAAACAAATTTAGTTTTCATACTATTTTTAATTGAAAACCGCTGTAAGTGTGTCAATCTCTTGGCAGTATGGGTCTCTGTCTGTGCTGTTAAATGTTTATGACTCTTAGTACACTGTGCCCTACTGAGTGGCTGCGGCGCAGTACCATAGAACAAATAAAAATATCATAACATTTTATATTATTAATTTTAATATTCCATTATTCTACAGTTTTTCGCATACTTTTAGTTAATTTATTATTTCCTTCTTAAAAAAAAACAAAACTAGATAATTTTATATCCAGACAATAGAAACAATGCAGTATTATTTATCTACAAATATTTATCCATCCAATTCCCACTTAATTCCAACTTCATTTATTTTATTCAGATACAAAGAGAGATTAACTTGAAAGAAGGAAGGACCCCATAATCAAATACATTAAATTTCAAGTATTATTTTCTCTTTCCGTAGTCAATAAAGGAGAAAAGTAAACAAATAGATATAACTTAAATTTGTAATTTAATAAATATTATTTGCATATGATATTCTATACCATTCACAATAACTTTTATGTGAAAAATTCACATAAAATCAAAAGTAAAATATATTTTTTTCCCTAAAAGTAGCTCGTGACATATATTTATACCTAAGCTTAGAACACTTTATGTTATAGAATTGAAAGTATTTAAATAATTTTAAAATACAAATACACAAGTATGTATGAAAAAAGTAACATTTGTTTCAAGTTATGATTTCATATTTATAAAAACATAATTCATGAAAAATATTGTGATCCAAAAACATGTTTAGTCAATTTTTCATATTTCTGTAAATATTTTAAAATTTTAAAATTAGTTAAAATAAAAAAAGAGAAATTATAATAAAGATTAAAAAATGTCTTTTTTTTTTTACATGGAAATATAACTTAGTCGTCCCTTAATATATAAAAAAAAGAGTATACAATTTGGGGGTGTAACTTTTTGAAGAATAAACGTATCTGATAAATTTTTTTTTTTCTATAACGATGTAAGAAATACAAGAAAATAGACATTCACATGCAAAAAAATTTAGGTAAAGGAAAAACCTCCTTAACTAACATCATGTCCCGTTAAACAAGTATTAGTTTGATGAATGCATAACCAGTTTTATCTGTAAAATATTCATCTAAGAGTGATTTTTCACTCTACATTTAAAGTTCTTTGTGTAAGATTCTTGTGAGCATCCTTTTTTTTCATGTCTTTACTGCGCATTTATGCTTTGTTCAACAACACCCAGCAGATGACTGACACTAGATTATTATTTAATGACCAGTGATTATTGCACTGAACATCTTCACCAAACACTACAAATTGATAATAATGTACAAACTTATACATTATAGTTGATTAATTAAAGTTAAAAGGGAGTATAATTTTGAAGAGGCTTTGATTTAGGAATGTTTTAAGGTGTGGAGTTGTTGTTCGGTAATAAATATATAAATCTAGGAAAAAAAGGTAGAAACAGATCATAAATAGATGGTCCATGCAGTCAGAAGTTAGATGAAATAATTTCTTGCATGCAATGAATGAGCTTGAACTAGGAGGACACTAAGAGGACACCATTGCGTGCCACAGGTTTTGCTGTTTGTATGTGGCAGTGTGAGTTATTTAACTCTAGCCACAGTGAGTAAGGGGTAGCACCGTCATGGATTGTTGTTTAATTTCTTCTTCGGTTGTGCTCCGTTTGATGTTAGTGTTGATGATGGTTTGTGGCAAAACGAAAGGTGCAGTGGAACTTCCACCAAATGTGAGGGTTCCTGCAGTGTTGGTGTTCGGAGATTCGATAATGGACACGGGCAACAATAACAACAACACGCTCACACTTGCAAGGTGCAATTTTCCTCCCTACGGCAGAGATTTCGAAGGAGGCATTCCAACTGGTCGATTTGGTAATGGAAAGGTTCCTTCCGACCTCATAGGTACATCGTTCTTTCCCTGATAAAACTATGTTTTCTCTTCTGTTTTTCCTTTTTTCTAATTTTATTATATTTTTACTGTGTATTTTCAGTATCATGACAATGTTATGTTGAAATGTTGTAATTTAAGATATTTTAACCATAATCATGTTAGTGTATCTTAATTAATTTCAAAACTAAATATACATATATGTCTTATTATCTTTTAATTAATATTACAAAAACATTTTTAAATAACTGAAATAATCTAATATATTTATACTTGCACAATGTGTTTCATTTCCTCTTAGTTCTGGAAAATAACTCTGTGAAAATTTCAAATTTTGAATCAATTAAAAATTCTAAGTTTTTGAAAATATTTTTTTAATTCAAGAACTCTAGTAAAAGTCATCCAAGAATTGAAGGAATCAACATGAAACATAATTTTTATTTTTATTTTTATTATGAAACATAATAAAAAAAAATCATTTATTTTTATAAATGAATTTTATGATTTTGATGATAAGAAAAATTTTTCTTATCATTAATTTTTGTTTCGAGGAATAGGAAGTATAACATGAGTTATGAGTTGAAAGATATATTATTTTGAACAGTTTTGTATTTAACAATTTTATATTTAACAATTTTATATAATAGTTGGAATATTTTTCAAATGTTCTATTTTATTTGTTTTATTTTTTTTGATAAAATTTTTTTATTTTATTTATTATTTTATTTAAATTTTCAATTAGTGAAAATTGTTTAAAAATATTTTATATTTGTAATTTAAAATAAAGTATTAGTATGGTTTAAATTAGTTTTTTAGATTGTATAATTTAAAAGTTATTTTTTATATAAAAAAATTCAAATTTTTAAAAATTTATTATTCTTTTATTTTTGAATTGAGTAATTTGAAAAATAACTTTTAAATTATGTAAACCATTAAAATTTTTCTATTTTAAAACCTATTAAACATGCAACATGATAGAAATCAAAGACAAAAAAAAAAAAAAAAAAAAAAAAAAAATAAAAAAAAAAAAAAAAAAAAAAAAAAAAAAAAAAAAAAAAACACAAAATGCTAAACAACATGAGAGAATAACTTAAAAGACAAAAGCTCGGTTTGCATGATATAAGTTCATTAGACCTATAATTTGGATATGATGATATCAAAACTTGTTGGTTATAGGGACTTAATAAATATATTTGGAAGTTGTTGAGAAGAAGGTAAGAGAAGCAACTGAAAGAGTTTTATCTATAGTCTTTTACGATAATTGATATTTTACGTGTTTTTCCGTTCATGAAAGTTTGGATCTTAGTTTTGTGTCTTGATTATTACAATTCACAACAACTAAAAAATGAATAGTAACTTCTAAATCATCCAGAAAATATTTTAGACATTGTATTTAGATTAAAGATGTGAAAGCAAGATATTTAATTTCAGATGATGATAGTGAAATAGTGGATTGCCTCTTTGGATTTCTAGCAAATAAGGATAATCAAATGAAGACACAAAAACCAGTGATAGATTGTCTAGTTTGAGGACATCTTGCCCAATCAGAATCAAAGAAACCTTTCAGTTGAAGACTTAAGTTTCTAGGGAAGAAAAGTCCTTGTCTAGGAGTCCTTTTGATATACCTTATAACACATTGAGCAACATTAAAATATTCACAGTGGGAGAGGATGCCAAAATTGACTTAAAAATTGAATGGTAGCTTATATAGGGTTTGATATTAGTAAGATACAAACAACTTACCAATCAGTCAATGACATGTGTTTACATCTTTCAAAGGAGTGCATTCTTGAAACATTTGTTTGATATATTTGGTTATAGGAGTAGGACATTATTTAGCTGCAAGTAATCCAGTCTCTACAAGAATATCGAGTGCATACTTTTGTTGTGAAACGTGGATACCTGTACATGATTGAGCAACCTCAAGTCCAAGGATGTATTTGAGTGTTCTTAAGTCTTTTGTTTTGAAAGCTTTATCCAAAAATTGTGTAACATGTTGCATATCTGAAAAAGAATTCCCTAAAAGTATTGTCTGCATATATAAGGAGGATTTTGAAAGAATTACACGTTTTCATTGTGAATATAATCAGCAATAGATTGAATGAAATTGATGCTTTTAAGAGGATAAGATATATTGGAAAATCATTGTTTACTTGTTTGTTTTAAGCCATATAACAATTTTGTTAATTTGCAAACTTGACCAGATTTTGGGATAGCCATTCCTGGTGGTGGAAGCATATAAACTTCCTCATTTAATTCTCCATGCAAAAAAACATTATTTACATCTAACTGTTGTGAATGCCAGCTATAAATAGATGTTTAGGCAAGGAGTAACCTGATTGTAGTTAGCTTTGCAACTGAAGAAAATATATTCATATGATGGATATCTTTAAGTTAGATATAATCCTTTATAACGAGACTAACTTTGTGATTTTTTATCCTTCCATCAACATTATATTTTATCCTAAAAATCTATTTGAATCTAATTGGTGTTTTACCTTGTGTTAAATATGTTATAAACCAAATTTGGTTTTGCTTCATAGCTTCGTGCCACTCAAGTATCTTCACTATCCTATTATAAGTATGTGGCTTACCAACAGAAGATATGACTAAAGTATAATAAAGAAGACTTATAGATAATCTGTCATAGCAAATAAAAAAAGAAATAGGATAAACTATGTTTTAACAGAACTATTAATATGATAATGACAATCTTGTTAAAGATAGGCACTCTTATATTTCTATTAGAATGTCTCACATTCTAAGAATTCTAGCTAATGCCACTATTTTGTTAACCAATAACATTTTTTTTGGAAATAGATTCAAGTAAAAAAATTGAAGTTATTTTTAAGTAAATTTCTCTTGTATTAGAGTTGTGATTCTTTATATATATATATATATATATATATATATATATATATGAAAAAACTTGTTAATAAAATCTAGTATTTCTAATAATTAATATCTTCCTAGTCATAATCTTTCAAACTATGCAACCTTTGATGTCAGTTTTGTATTCAAGAAAAACATATTTTTTAGCTCTGAGATAAAGCTTAGATTTGTTTCTTTCAACAGTGCAAGCAAAACACAACAAACCAACTATTCTTAAGTTATGCAATTTGGGTAACTTTTTATAGACCTATTCATGAGGAGATCTTCTCCCTAAAACAACAAACAAAATCTTGTTAATTAAATGTACAACACGTATAACAACGAAAGACCAATAATGCTCAGATATCTTAGATTGGAAGAACAAACTTCTATTAACATTGAGAATATTTTGTTTCTTTCCACTACAAAATCATGTTGTAGTGTTTCTATACAACTAATTTGATGAATGATGCCTGATTTATCGTATAAGTCATTATAAGCAAACTCACTCCCATTATCAGACCTTATGATCTTAACTCTAATCCCAATTTGATTATGTATTAGGTTAATAAAACTAGAGATAGCTTCTCTAGTTTCATCTTTCCTTCTCATAAGAAAAATCCAAGTATAACACCTATTATAATCTACAACAGTTAGAAAAAATCTATGTTTATGAATAGATGAAATAGCAAAAGGTCCCTTATGTTTACATATATTAAATAAAAATATGTTCTAAATTATTATCACTATATTAAAAAAGTAGTTTATGTTGTTTTACATAATGACAAATATCACATCACAAATATTTTTTTTCTTTAAAATAAATATAAAAATGAGTATAACTGATCTATTAAAGAATTTTGTCAGACGATGTGAAAGCCTAAGATACTAAACATCTTCAATTTTTGTCAGAGGATGTGGAAGCCTAAGATACCAAAGATCTTCACTATAGGTTTTCAAAAATCTTAAAATCAGTAACATTCACTTAAACTTTCTATTTTGGTTTAGAAAATATAAACCTTCAAGTAACTCAGTTAAATAAATCTTTTTCAATGAAACTATGTCCTGAACCTAACATTACTTAAAGGAGAAAATTAGTTTGCAGAGACTTAATAACATCCTGAACAAAAACAAAATGTAAACTTAAAGGATAGTTCCTACATGTTTGGCAATAACATGAAAGTTGTTTAACAATTTTATAGTTATAGGTTTTATTTTATAAAATATCGTAAAATAAGATTTAGAATCAGTAACATGATATCTTTGCTCTTAGATATAAAATCCAAGAATTTTAAGATATTTATCCTTCTCAATCTTTTAAGATAAAAACATACCAATGAAGCTATTCACCTTATAATTAGATTTAACCTTTGAATCTTGAATGATTTTCAAAATTTGTTGAACTTGATGTTGTATAAACTGAACATTTTCTTACTTTCTTGATCAATATTATCAGTTCAGTCACTAACAGTGGTAATGTAATTTTTATTGTGACTAATAGCATTGTTAACAACACAAGCATTCTTGAATTAGTATCAAGTAGAAAATCCATGTCTTGAAACAATCTTCGACGGTATTCGAATTTCTATTTCTTCCTCTCCCTTGTGGTTCCCAACCATTTTTATTGTTTTTATCTTGGTTCCAATTTCCTTGGTTTTCAGCATTTATCAAAACTTCGCTATATTAATATATATATATATATATATATATATATATATATATATATATAAAATTACTTCTTTGTTAATTTTAGATTTTTTAAATAAAATAAGCAGACTCCAAGTATATTTTAAAATGACAAGTTATTATATAATCTATTTTATTCTTAATTGGAAATATATTGTAACAAGATTTCTTATTTGTATATGATCAGCTGAAGAACTAGGCATTAAGGATCTTTTACCTGCATATTTCGATCCAAATCTCCAACCTAATGATCTCCTCACTGGTGTTTGTTTTGCATCTGGTGGTTCAGGGTACGATCCTCTCACATCTATACTGGCGGTAGGTACAGATTCAGTCTCATTGTTCTCCTTCAGCTCCTAAATTTTGGTTAATAACAGAAAACTGTGTTTGCTTCTTCTACTCTAACTTGATTACTATTTTGGTACCAGACAGCTATACCATTGTCTGGTCAAATAGACATGTTCAAAGACTACATAAGAAAGCTTGAAGGACTTGTCGGGAAGGACAGAACCAACTTCATCCTGGCCAATAGTATTTTTCTTGTGGTGGAAGGCAGCAACGACATTTCCAACACTTACTTTTTGAGTCATGCTAGAGAAGCGCAATATGATATTCCTACCTACACTGACCTAATGGTTAGCTCAGCTGCTAGTTTCTTAAAGGTATGCACAAATTAAAGAATATATCATATATGCAATGAACACTCTTGTTATGTCATTTTGATTAATGATCTCACCAAAATGTACATACGTTAATTATTCTCTCTATGATTGAAAGGAAATATATGAACTAGGTGCTCGGAGGATTGGAGTGTTCAGTGCTCCACCAATTGGGTGTGTGCCATTTCCGAGAACATTATTGGGAGGAATATTAAGAAAATGTGCAGAAAAGTATAATGACGCGGCTGAGTTATTCAACGACAAACTGGCAATGGAGTTGGCTTCCCTTAACCAGAACTTGCCTAATGCCAGGATTGTGTACCTTGATGTTTACAACCCTCTACTTGATATCATTGTAAATTACCAAAATTATGGTAATCTCGACTTTCACTTTCACTTGAGTCTCCTAAGCCAGTGTTTGCATGTGAAAATTCTGAAGTAAAAAACGTGAGAAAACTTGAAATTATAATTTTGTGATGGTTTTACAATTGCATTGCAGGTTTTAAAGTGGGAGACAGGGGATGTTGTGGTACGGGCAAAATAGAGTCTGCGGTGTTCTGCAACCATTTGGACCCCACGTGTCCGAATGTGGGAGACTATGTTTTTTGGGACAGTTTTCATCCTTCAGAAAATGTTTACAGAAAGCTGGTGCCTCTTCTTCTCCGAAAATATTTGTACCAGTTCATCTGATAGATATCAGTTCCTTATTACTTTTATATATGCATAGTTTGACACTCTTCTTGTAAGACAAGATAATGCTTATTGATTCTAATTTAAATATACTAATAAAATAAAAGAAGTCCAACACATTATGTTAATTTGGTTTAGCTTGAGTAACTTCTAGTTTAATTAAATAAGTATGTCTAGTTTTGTCATTAATCTTGACATGGAAATAAAGATAACCAAAGAGACGTAGTAAGAAAATAGACTCGTATTTTCAAACATAATAGATCAAACACATTAAAAAAAAAATCAAATGGAATCTTTTAGTTTGGTATGTAACAAGCATCACAAGGAAAATGAGACTTCCTTCAAGGCAATCAATTTGTCACTCGAAGGGTGGTACAAGCTCCCTCTAGATTCAACTATGTCAATTGTCTTCAACATAGAAATCTTGTGTAACAGTAGATTAACTGTGGGAAAGCAATTTTGCAGGGTGGTGTCGATATGAAAATGGATACTGATCTCAAATTGAGATTGAAACAACATATCTACAAATCATCAACGAGACAAAGTTAAATAAACTATTCCTGATATATTTGAGAAGATCTATCTGTTAGATATGTGAGTTGAGATGCGATTGATTTGTTTCCAACACAAATATTCTGGTAGGGTGGAAGACATAATTTCCCACTCCAATATGAAGAAACAAATTATTAGATGTCCCATTATAAGTTCTAATGTACTAATTGTACTCCTCAAGTACAATGTTGCTGGTGATTATTGGACGTTGTGATTTGATTCAACTAGGGTCCATATTGAGTATCTAATTACTGAAGTATTGAAACAAAACTCTTTGTGAAGCAATTGTGTTTTTGTCTTCGTCAAACTCTTCATCATTCATTGGTTGTGCCATTATTGTTGGAAAATGTTATTCTTCTTCATATATGATTTATCATTGGTCGTGATAATTCGGTATTGTACCTATTAATCAATGAAAAATAAAATAATTTATTTTGTAATGTTTCTTTGGAGCTTTTAATTTAGAATTTTACCATATGTTTGATTTTTATAGACTTGATGAGTGTAAATAAAAGAACGTAACCAAAAAAGTCGACAAATATTATATATATATATATATATATATATATATATATATATATATATAGTTGTGTGATGAGAGTGTGCATCACTATCGAATTAGGTAAAAATATGGAATAGGCACAATTTTTTTTCTTTTATAGAAAAAGTGTATTTTTTTTTATAAGAAAGTGGGTAAATCGTATTATAGAGTCACGTTAATATTACTTTAATAAAAAAAATATAGAATTGTAAAATCATATCAATGTGATACGATTTTAATATAAAATTTTCTTTACGTTGAAGTCTTATTACGTTGACACGACTTTAATTTATTTTTTTATACTAAAGTAATTGACACGTGACATGACTTATTCATTTAAGTCGTGACTTCATGATATCACTTACTTATTTTCATAAAAAAAATTTATATTTTTATTATAAAAAAAGAGAAAATACTTCATGTTTTTACCGTCTAATTATCATGATCTAATACAAAAATGAATCCGTATATCATTAATAATAACAAAAGAACTACAATCGCGAAACATTATGTATTGTTTAAAATTAGTGAAATATATTCATAGTCATGCATGTCTCTCAACATAATCATAGTCAAAGTATACCACTTTAAAAGAAAACTTCAACACTATAAAACTAGTCTTCTCAAACTCATTCTCTCTTTGCAAGAATAATGGCACATCCTCCAAAAGTTGGAGATTGCAAGTAAAAAGTTAGAGCTTGGTAACATATATCTTCATAAAGAAGGTTTATATATTTTTCTTTTCTTTTTTTAATTGTTTATTTTTCTCATATCTGCATTGCTAAAATAACATGCTAATATTACTTTGGTTGAAAATGGTATTAACTTTTTACAAAAAAATAACCTTAAAATGGTAATATTTATTATGTAGATAAATATTTTAACTGTTCATGAGGCCAAAATTTGATTATTTTATTTGAAACCTAATTATTACGTTCCACATTTATATCGCGTCTGCTCAGAACGGTTGGGAGAACGAATTATTTGAGTGTACCATTATATAGCATTACTAATTATGTTACCTACTTTAATCAATGGTGGATTTGATGTTGCATCAGTGGCTGC
>Ga0099824_1010719_pt1 | contig 10660 bp, 3 predicted proteins | sample SiratrowhiteBW_FD_76837 | JGI IMG/M metagenome (GOLD analysis project Ga0099824, IMG submission 76837) | Root nodule microbial communities of legume samples collected from California, USA - Siratro white BW | ecosystem: Host-associated > Plants > Roots > Nodule | place: USA: California... | reverse complement strand
TTCCTGTTGCACGTGGATTAGGGAAACCGAACCACGTTAAATCTTGTGTGTTGCCCGTGTTCCGTTTTTTCTTCTATTCCTTGCAGATTATTTGTGTGTGTTGTTTGTTTAAGACTCATCACTTAGCACAACACAAAGGATATTCCAAGCACATCCTCCTCTCAACACAAGGTGGTCCATCTGCTTGCTTTAGTCTCACATCAGCTACTGCACTTTCACACTGAGATTGGTTCCACGGATATTTCTTTTCATATACCATTCCTTTAATTTTAATGAACATGTCTACAAGAAAATGCCATCCATATGAAAGGCATAATCTTCTCTATTCCTTTTCTAGTGTCTTCTGTTTAGTTAAGAACATGCTGGTAGTCAATACCTATTCCAGAACTACTTCCAGTGACAACATAATGGTTGAAAAATCACCACCCTGCACCAACCCTTCTTTTCTCACAATGCATTACCAAATTCTGAAATCATAAGTCTAATTTTGCTTTCAGAAGCCATTGTGATCTATATTAGTTTTTCTTCCTTGAGAGAGGCTACAGAATCAGTGATTCCTGATATCAAATGGTTGTATAGTATCCCCACTAGCCAGTACAGTTAAAATTTTGAAATTCCCTTTAGAAATACTTTCTCAGTTAAATTATACAAAATTTTGGAATACGATCTTGTGTTTAATTATGATCTGGAGTAGAGATTTATTATATATCCTAATGCCAGAGGGAATGCTTATTATATTGAAATTCCGGGTAATGAAGATGATTTGTTTTCTCATTTGTCTATCTACCTTTCCTCTTTTAATCAGAGTGGACTTGGAAGAAAGATATTTTAAACTGAATGATTTAGAACGAAGATATTATTTTGTGTTCCATTTTTCCTACATCTACATACTCGTAATTGAGAGCTTGGTAAAAAATGTGTGACCAAAGTTTAATTACTATGTAATTATTCTCGTTTTATAATATAATATTTTTTTATCGTATAAATAGTTGTTTTGTTAAAATCCATATTATAATTTAAGATTTTTTTTATCAACCTAAAGATTATAATAGTAATGAACAAATCTGTTATCATTTTAATTTAAAATGTTTTCAATAAAAAATTATTATAAATATAATCATAATAATAATCTAAATATAGATCAATCATATGTAATATATTTATGATATATAGATGATAAATGTATAATAAGTTAAATTTGACATTTATACTACTCTCTAAAATCAAGTTCGAGATAGGAAGGATGGAAAAAAATATTGTATTAATTTTTGAATAGTGTTTAGAAGTAAAACAATATTATATTATGTCATCTAATAGTTAAAAATCATTGTCAAATGCTTACTTTAATTAAAATATTAATTTGATTAATATATTACCTATTTAATTTTAATCTTACTGAGTCACTTACTAAATTCTTTTTTATACTTCAATATCAAGATGTACATATTCAAATAGGTTATTCTTTATTCTTTTATAAATAAATCATTTATCAACTCTGATTTATCAGTTATGGACTTTATAATCCAAATGAAAAGGGTTCTACTTCTGCATGCATATTTTAAATCACAAATAAATGAAGGCTGAAATTTTCGTTTCACGTAAATAACAGAAAGTGTTCAAGACCAATTCCTACGTAGAAAAAGAATCTGATTGATTAGTAAATCATTATACAGACAAATCCTTGTTTCTGAAAGGGATTGATGGTGAAATACTTGGACCAGTAAATAACATGAACCTTGCAATGGAATTGTACCGGCATATGCTGCCTGCTCCTAGTGCTTACCAGTGGCATATCCAAGTTCGGTGCTCATAGCTATCTATAAATAGCCTTCCATTTTATGATAATACCTCAGACACAAATTTGGTTCTGGAAATGTGATATATATAGATCTGCTGTCGAGGAATGAGAGGGCGAAACTCCTTTTTGGCAAGAGAAGCAGAGGACTTGAAAATGCATGCTTCTGGTTTGCCAAAGGAGATTTGCCCTGCCATTTTTTTGACAGTTTCTGAAGGGCGCATTGATTTATCTATTTTCTGTCTTCTGCTGATCAGACATGTTGGTTTCTTGTGGTAGTAGTTATAATATGATATGCCTGTTTATTTAATTAATTTCTTTCTTGTTTACTAAACTGTTTTCTTTTCAATATGTGGCAGATGGATATGAAGGAGTTTCAATTTATGTCACATGAAATGAGAGAAAGATAGCTAACAATCAGAGATTACTCAGACAAAATTGACCAGCATCAGTATCATGGAGCTATTATAAGATGTTTATGCACTATACTGAGATGAGATTGCAAAGATGCTTCAGTTAGGAACTTTCTTTTTCTGCACTGCTAATGTATCTTCTATTAGAGAGCATTGCTGTCCTACTTCTTGTAATCACCAAACTCTAGAAATCTTCAAATGCCAAAATCTCAAGGCAATTATTCCAGTTTAAATAAATTCCACCCGTTATTCAGATCAGATTCAAATGTTTTGCATTTACCAGATAATTAAAGCTCGCGCTTAATTCATTTATGATAACAAAAACTAAAAGGTTCATACACTAAAATTGAAGTGTATCTTGAAAGAATAAACAGACAAATGTGGAATATAGCTTCATGAGAGTAAAGGTATCATTGTGATACAAATTGTTGATAATGCAGAAAATCTGCCAGACAAGATGACCAAGCAGCATCTAATAAGACCGTATATATTTGTTTTATGTTTTTGGTACAATTGATTTTACACCGTTGAAATGATTGAATGTGTGCTTAAATAAACATGATCCCCGGTGTGTAAAATTCGTTTTGCTTGTAAACCAAACAAGCACTTTTCAAGCATTCACTGATGGAACTGGTGGGGTGTTGATGCAGGTAGAAGGACTTGAAAATCTCTATAATGTCCTTTTAAATAATATACAAGTGATATTTCATCTTAATGTTAATAATAAATATTTACATTCCTTAATTTTTTTATAATTATTGTTACTTGTTTTAAAGGATATATATAAAAAATATTATGTTTTTAAAGTAAAAGAAAATTTTGTGTAAATATTTTAAAGTTAGTTCTTTTTTAGTTTCTTCTACTATTGTTTTTCCTCATTTATCGCTTATTGGTCCTTCTAGCTCAAAATTATTACGGTGCCGAAGTTCATATTCTCGTCTCAAGGAGAAGCTTTGCTAGCAGTACAAACTATAAATTTTCCGTTGTTGGAGCTTGAGAAGATGGCGTGGATAATTTTTTCAATGATTATTTATCGTATTTAGATTTTTATAAAGATATTAGCCCAGATGCTTTCATTTAAATTTTGACAATCAAATAAGGAATTCTGATGATTACCTTTTGGAACTTGTAACTAGGCTAAATTTTGCATTTATTTTACATTTGTTTCTGTTCAATTATGAGTTAATGACAGAAAAAGGTCTCGAATAAAAAAAGGCTTTCATCACCTGGTATGAGGCGTTGTAACTCTGGAACATAATTACTTGCTAATACAGTGAACATCCTCAAATGAAAGTCTTAAAAGAGAAGTATCAGTACATCGAGAAAAACTTGCTAATTACGATAATCAACGGAGAGTAATTTTCTTGGTGGCATTGGTTAAAAGAGAGGTATTATATTGGTTTATCATACACATGCATGTGTATTTGATATACAATCTAAACATTTTTTAGATAACTGTAACTTGAGAGCTGGAAATATGTATGAATCTAATGCAATATACTATTTAATCTTGCCCTTCCACATTAGCAACCCCTCACACTATAAAAGGTCACTACTAGCAGAATAAAACTTTAAAAACTGGCCAAGAGCAGAAAGGGTAGTATCGTATATATATATATATATATAATATAGGTATTTAACTTTTCAGTACTTTAGAATAACAATCGTGAAAGGTGCAATAAAAAAGAGAATAAGCTTGGTGAGAAGGAAGATCCAGGGGTTTGTGCTCTCCCTTACTTTTCTCTCCGCTGTGTTCGTTTGTTGACAATTCTTTTTCTCGTTAGATGCAAAAGCGAATTTGAATTATTAATAAAAATGCCAAATTAGCTTCATTTCCATGAAATCATTATCCAAAACTTTTGGTTGTAAAGAGTACCGTTCACTAGATTTAACCTAGTATGTGCTGTTCCCATTTCATTATAGCCAAAAAAACAATATTCTTTGATCTTCGAAATTTTACGATATTAATTGCATGTACCAGCAGTTCTTCTTCATACTTAATTTTCTACAAACTGTAGGCTATAGAACAATTTAAGGGGGTCTCTAATGTAATGGGTAAGGTGGCCAATTCCTTTCCTGTGATTCATACGTGAATAATCTGCACTGTTTAAGGTAAAATAGAGTACAGAGAAAAAAAAAAAAAAAAACTTTATGAAGCAGACCTTTAAAACCAATGGATTTGAGAAAGAGGAATCTAAAAGCATCAATTCATTACTTTGATTGTTCAACATGTGACTTCAAATCACATGAAATAAAGAAACTGACCAAGAGTCAAGTGTTTTAGGCACATATGATTGATAAGATGCTTCCAACTGTAGTGAGCATTTAGTAAGGTTGGTTGAAGGAGGAGCTTTATGACAGCAACGCAGACAACAAAGAAGTTCCCCGAGGATAATCCGTGGCATATACCAGTACAAGAAAAATGGTTAAAATAAAAGGTAAGAAGCTCCGAAGGAAGGAATAATAGGAGAATAACAGTTACTGCTGCAATCTGCTTTTCTGCCTGAGAAGAAGCCCGACCATTCAGTATCATACGTTGCTTCACAATCCTTAATTAGACAGCATTGGTTATTCCAAATTATAAATTTAAATCTACAACTTCCGTTTGAAGTTTTTCTTTTATTTTTCAGTCACTTCAATTATTAATACTGGGTTTTAGTTTAGCAATTACTGCATGAAAATGCTCTCAACTAGGCTTCTCGAATAACCACGAACGATGGGATTAATCTTAAGTTCATAGGATTTGAAGAAAATCTGCCATGGGAAAAAAATTACACTTTTGGATCTGTTGGATAGCGAATTATGAAAGATGGTATGTAAAAAGTTAGACAAGATAAAACAAAATAATGTTGGGAAAATTTTGAAATAACGTACTTTAAGAAAAAAAATATATAGAATTCAAATTTTCGTATATATAAATTAAAAAAAAAGGCTTTTAACAATTATCCGAAGAGGATCTTTAGTCAAACCTAGCGTAAGACTTATACATTAGTGAGCTTATAAACTATAAGATTGAAGTTAGAGACCGAAAACTTACAACTTGATTAAATTAAAAATGTTTTGGTATAATTTAATAATAAAATTGTTTTGATAAATATAAATTTTTAGTTATTTGAGATAAAAAAAAAAATCGAGTAAATTGGTGAAGGCGGAAATTAAAAAAAGGACTGAATTGCTTAGAAGGTAGTTTAGTTGCATCCTCTTTCCGCTGCATTTTTGTTTCTATTTCACAGAAGCGTACGTTCTCATTTTGCAGCAAACATTTTTTAGTTTTATCTCAATGCCCCTTCATTAAAACAACTCTTACCTTTGTTTGATTTTATGAAAATGGAGTGGAAGGAAATTAAAAAAAATAAAAAAGGGTAAAAACTAAAATTTTATCATTTAAAAAAAAGAAATGATTTCAGAGGACTTAATGAGAAATATTTTCTTTGCTGATAAAAAAAAAATAATTTCTTCCAAAATGTAGTGAGACGGGAGAGAAATGTTCTCTTTCATTAGTTTAATGTTTAAAATTTTTATATTTCTAAAAAACAATAAACATTTTCGTTGAAAAATATTATATTGATAATTATAAAAACATTTTTATAATTAAGTTATTCTGTATTCTCTTTTGAATTCATCTAAACATAAAAGAAAAGTTCTTCACTTACTTTCCTTCTAATTCTTTCTACTCAAACAGTATTAAGCACTCTTTTACTTTTATCACTTTTTGTTTTTGTTTTCATCTCTCGTTCTTCATCCAAAAAAATTCCACAGATTAGAATACTATGTCGCGGGTAAGGCACAACCGTAAGGCACAACCTAAAAAGTTATTTGAACTTTTGGAATATTTTCACAACTTAAAATTAAACTTAAGAAATTAACTCTTCACTTCTTTTTGCTTTCAGAAAATGTGATATTATTTCTTTTTGTTGTAGTTTATAAAGAATTGTTAGATATAATCATAAAAAGAGTATAAGAAAAAGCGTAAAAAATACTTGATATATATATATATATATATATATATATATATACGTGTTTGTTAATATTCAAATTATCACTACCTATTTCGAAGTAATTTGGAAGCAAATTTGGTTTTTATTTTGTTATCCTTATTGATTGTTATGAGTATTTGAGACTCTGTTCACATTTTTCAGTAAGTGTACAGAGTCAAAGATTTATAAAGTAAGGATGTCAATCCTACCAAAAAACAGTTTTGCTATCAAATCTCAATTTCACAACTCACTAAGCAATTAAAGGTTTCAAGATGAATTGAGAGTAATTTAAATTAATAAACAATAAAGACAATTAAAGAATAAATAACAATTAAAAAAAATTTAAGATCTAGAAGGACTCTGGAATTGAACTTCATTTATCTCTCTCATTAATATAATTCATATATTTTGGATTTGATAATAAAATACAATATTAGTAACTACTATTGATGCACATATAATAATCATTATTTACACTCATTCCTCTGATATGAAATTCATAAGATAATTTCTAAACACTGATCCCTAAGCTATTTAATAAATTACCCTACCATTAAGAACAGATGTTATAGCAATCAATGCACTGAAACCTATCCCTAGTATTGCAATATATTGGTATTTTCATCTAATTCAGAAACTCAAAAGTACTTTCCAGTTAAATTCAAGAATCAAGATCAAGACTCTATTAATCAGATAAAATCTAGCATTAAGTGCAAAATGAAAATACTAATGAAGTAGAAACTCAATATTATATTTAAAATCACCAAAATACAAATGAGTTCAAAAAATTACATTCAATCCCAAAGATGAAGAATTTAGCTACTCATGGTAGCCATTACAAACTAATGAAAGGAAGATTGCAAGAGAATCTTGATTATAGTCATCTACCTCCATCCTCTAGGTCTTGATGCCTCCCAAAATCTTAAAAATTTCCTTTTAAACTTAGTTTTGGGCTTAGGTTAAGTGACTTTTCTCTTCGACTTTTTTTCTATTTTAAACTTTTTATTTCTTTTCTTCATGAATCTTCCAATCCATCAAATTCTTTTTATACCTGAAATTTCACAATAATTGAGATTAAATTATTTCCTTTAACTCAATATTCAAAACATAAATTTAAATTGGGAGTAATTGCTATTTTAAATAATACTTAAACCCACAAGTACTCAATATTTTACATATATAAAAATACTCAAAATTGGTACTTATCAGTCTCTCATAAGTATTTTACACTTATTTAACACCTAAAAATAATATTATTTTATTAATATATAATATTTTATTATAAAATGTAGATGTAATGTGAGTGTATTTTGGTTTATTTTGTGAAATGTCAAATTATATTTGTTATTTTTTTATAGTCTAATATTTGTTAGGAAAAGAAGTTTGTATGTTATTTTCGGATCATTCTAAAATTATTAAGCTAATTATGGAATTCTATTTAACAGTATATATTATATTTTGAAATGAAAAAGAAAAAATTATTTTTTTATTATGTTTTGGTTCATTCACAGTTACAGAACACGTTTTTTTTTTTTTTTGAAAAAAACAACGAAAGATGAATTAATAATAACACTGTATGGATGCTCTAATCATATTACAAAGCATAAGTTCATCTTTCAACAATTTACAACTTGAATAAGTAATTATTACTAATATAACCCTATACAAATATCAACTTAACAAAATGGAACTACACTGCATCTAATTTCATATCAAGAAAATCAACTATCTAATTTCATATCAAGAAAATCAATTGTATAAGGAAGTGAATTATATGATAACAAAAAGTCTGATCCTAAGTACATTTCTCTTATCTCTTATGCTGCAAACAGATCATTGCGGGAAGCTCATTGATTGAAAGTAAATCATAGTTTTTTTTTTTTTTTTCAGAGAACGTTTAGACTGCCTTTCGTTTTACTCCCAACTTAAATTCCATGCATACCATCAACCGAGATCTCTGGTAATTCTCTGGTAATTCTCTGGTAATTCTGCTACCTTGTAGTGGCCAACCTACAATCTCATTATTGAGACAAAATGTGATTTAGTTTTGGAATGATTTTATACGAACAGTATTTTTTTAATTTTATATTAAAGTGTTTAGTATTTTTTTCTCTACAAATTCATGTGAGACATAAATTCGTTACACCAAATTTATTTTGAAAAAAAAAACATGTGAAGCTAAATTAAATTCATAAAAAGAAGAAACAGAACAAAATATATATAAAAAAAGAAAAATCAACACAAGAGTTAGAAGAGGTTTATACTTTGTGTTTGAAAGTAAAAAAAAGAAAGAAAACAAAAAAATGAGGTAACCAAACCCTTCTATTATTTTTTGTAGTATTTACTTTAAGAGGTTTTTTAGTAACTTTATAAATCTCTTTCTTGATCTCTCAAATCTTTTAGACATCTGAAGATACTCGCTTAATTTATTTGAATTACTAATATATGCTTACTTCATTGACAATTTTTCTTAAACTTAGAAGAAAGAATTCGAAAAACTGGATTACTCCAATATCTTCTTATGAGTGAGAATATTAAGAGAAGGTAAAAGTAAAACACATTGAGTGAACGTGTAAAATGCATGATGCATCAAGTATAACCTAGTTTCAGCCAATGTTGCAGGAGAATTGCTGGGCAAATCTCCTTTGGCGGGTTGCTCAGTGTTGCATGGCTTGTGGTGGTGATACCTGCCAAAGAGAACTTGCCCTGTAATGCACCCACAACAACCTGCACACATGCATTTCATACAGAGCATGCCTGCTCATGGCAAAGTTATTTATGCCTTCCTAATGGGTATATCCTATGGAACAATGCCATCCATACGGTTTTATTCCTTTCTCTACCAACCAACCCTTTTCCAAAATTCATTTCAGTACATAATATTTGAAGTAGACTTCACTCGTATATTCTATCAGATTTCTTCCTGCCCTTTACATTAATACATTAATATTTGAATTGTTTGAACAATTTTTTATAAATTATACTTGTATTTTCTTTATCATATAAGAATAACAAAAATTGCATTTATCTCCTCAACTATGTTATTGCATTGAGAACATATCACATTATAATTTTAGAATAGATATTCATTATCTTTCTTTAATAAATAAAATGGCACTTAGATATCTTAGTTATTAAATAAAAATCTATGTCTTTATATTTTAATAAATGGGGTCTTATATTTAAATAAAATGCATTTATCTTTATATTTTAATAAATGGGATATTATATTTAAAAATCCATAGTACCAGCTGTATTTTCAAGTATGGGATTTAATCATATAACTTACATTTTCCCTATCTAGTTGTATTCATGTGTCCTTGGTGTCTAGAGAATATATATTTTCTTAAATTGCTAATAACTTTTATGTAAAATATGAATTATTATTTAAAATAAATTTGATCTAGCATATTGTAAGAGCTTGAAACTAGAGGAAGCAGAAGTTCTTTTTAGTTATGTAATAAGCATATTAGATATTGTAGGAGGAAAGATAATAATAACCTATGTAATAAAGGTAACGCAATCATAACATTAAGTTCATTTTTCTCTTAGCAGAACCTAATCAAATCTCCAAGGATCAAAGTCCAATGTCGACCTTTCTCTTTCCTTTGACATTTTAGGCTTAGGGTGATCAACCAGAATATATGGTTTTAGATTTTCTGATTTCACATGAACATGATTTATTTATTTATTTGTGTTTGAAGTCTTAAGGAATCTGAATATTGCGGGTAAGGAAAATAAGAGTGTAAATAGAAAGAGAATAAGCGATGAATTATGCTACGAGAAAGAGAAGATACTATGGACATACTTGTATGCACAATGTGAGCCATCAAATACAAGGACATCGTATTTATTAAAATTATTAAACTAAATAAATAAATAAAAACAAGTAATAAAAATAAATAAAAAATAACCTTAAAATTTAATCTTAAAAAAACTTTCTCTGAACATGTACACGAAGCATGTTCTCTCTGTCTTGGACTGCACGAATTGCAGTTTAATTAACTAGCTAATGTATGCATTGACTATCCACATTGTAAGTGCAGTGTACTAAAAATATGAATCCATTCAAGTTGAAAACTAAGTGTATCCTCTTATGTAGCAAGAGTTTTTTTTTATCCTTGCATAGAAATAATATTGAACATGCCATTTAGGACTATATTTTAACCTTAAAATTAATATTTTCTATACTTACTCCATTCTTAATCTTTGTGCTGTTCAAGATTTTTACATATTAATATTTATAAAAATTTTAATTTAAATATCCTCATTTATTATTTTCAAAATTTTATATTATTTTAACTACTTTTTCAACACAAATTCCACTATAAAATAATATTTATGCTTTGGTATAAGTACCTTGTAAAATAAAAGTTCCTAATTATAATATATCCATATATATATATATATATATATATATATATATATATATATATATATTTTATTTTTTTTAATTTTTTAAAAAAATAATATAT
>Ga0099824_1010717_pt1 | contig 10662 bp, 17 predicted proteins | sample SiratrowhiteBW_FD_76837 | JGI IMG/M metagenome (GOLD analysis project Ga0099824, IMG submission 76837) | Root nodule microbial communities of legume samples collected from California, USA - Siratro white BW | ecosystem: Host-associated > Plants > Roots > Nodule | place: USA: California... | reverse complement strand
TTGTTCCAGGATAAGACCCTTCAACCCTGTGAACTAGACGAGCAACTTCTTCTTCTCTAACCGAACTATATGATTGTACCCTATTGGCACTCAGCAGCTGAACTATACAAATTTTCCTTATGTGCTTCCAATAATCACCGTAAGGAGCGAAAGCAATGTTTGTGCAGTTGTAGAAGAGGTATTTGGCTGAGAAAAGTTGTGGACGGCTACAGAGTGCAAGGTCATGGGTTCTCAGACTTCCTTTGCTAGTTTTGCTGAGGAAACAATCACTGTTGGGATTTGACCAAGTTGTAGGAAAATTATGGGACCATATTTTTGTGAGTTTTTGAAGAGCTATGTGTGGTGAGGTTACAAGCTGGTGGAGATTGGCAACGATGGGTATGATAGAAGGACTTGGAGGGAGATTAGAGCTATTTCTCTTTCTTGATCTTTGTCTCAAATGGTATTTCATCAAAAGGGCTATCATCAAAATGGTTGCAAAGAACAAGAATGGTTTGATTTCTTGGTTCAAGCATTGGAACAGAGCCATTTGCAATGCGTCTTCAAGTATGTATTGTATGTATCATAATCATACCATATCCGTCTTGAACCAATCTTTTTATATACCTTTGGTTGGAAAATTTTCAAAAGGTGCAATCATTCAATAATCATTTTCAAAGAGATAAAACACATGAGCATTATCCAGTTAATGAGAAATTTCTGATCCGGTTGGAATGTAGCATGTACCTCGCGTTAATCCACCACGTGCATGGCGACGAGAATAGACACCTGCTCTAATGTTCGATAGTGTCATCGTACCAGGAAAGGAGAGGCACAAGAGCATGAGTAAGGATAAATTCACTTTCTTTCTCTCCATTTTTTTTCCATTTTAATTTTAGAGACCGTGATGATAATTTCAGAAGATTAAATTAATATATAATTTAAAGAGTTAATTTATTATTTTAAGAATTGATTTAATTGTCATAAATTAAATAATTCATAATTTTTAAGTTTTAACGATCTTCTATTAGTTTCTTAATTTAAAACTTCATTTGATAGACTATAATAATTCCAAAATTGATAAATATAACTTTTGAAATATAAATTATTATTTAAAAAAAGTGATAGTCACCTAATACATATAATTTCGTTTTTTATAATAATCCTGTATATACTATTCAAATGGAATTATCTTCTATAATAAAATATGTATTTCTTTAAAATATTTTAAATTTGTAATTATTGACAAGATAATTAATACACTTGAATACATTTTTCTTTAAAGATTATTATACAACTCTTGTCTCAGACTGGAATCTTCAATTTAATTTCTCAAACCTTATAATTTATGTAATATTTTTGTATCTACTTTCGTTACAAGAAAAAATTATTTTACTCACGGCTAAAATTTATAGATAACAGCAAAATTCCGTAGATAAATTAATAATATCTACGAATTACTCATGGATAAAAATTTCGTAGGTAATTTAGGTACAGGTAGTTTACTTACATAAATTGAGTCCTTGGATAACTCAGGTCATAGGTAATATCCACCAATTCCAATCCGTAAATAATATCCACCAATTCCAATCCGTAAATAATATCCACCAACGCCAGTCCGTAAATAATATCCACAAACTCTAGTCCGTAGGTAATACCCACCAACTCCAGTCCGTGGGTAATGTCAATGCACCACATTACCCATCAACTATAATATGTAGATAAATTCGTAGGTAATCTTTCATGCATCAAAATGTTCATTTTAATTAAATTGCTTTTAAATATTTTACACTTGTATGAAACATTCAAGATATCCAACATATTCAATACATCCAATATATGAAGTAATTCAATATATCCCAATTTAACAATCTATTACAAATTTTATTAAAAGCAATCAAGTATCATTCAATACACCTAGCAAAAACTAAAATCCATATTTAATTTCAAATTGAAGCATAACATATATAGTTGAAGTCTCATCATACAAAGTAAGTCAAAGATAACATAATTCCAAAGTAAAGGAAACTTGAAATATAATCCACAATGCAAACAAACTTGAACCATAATCAAATATTCAAAGCTTAAAAATCCTAATAGTGTGCATAAATATCTTCATGTCCAAATTGTCCATGCTCATTTTTTTGTTTGTTGGGTGGTTGCTCATGCTCATTTTCTTGTTGGCTGGACGATTGTTCTTGAGACTGTTGTTGTTGAACTTGTTGTTCAAATGCACTTTTTGCATGAGGTGGAAGCATAGGAAGAACTACATTAACCAATGATATTGACTAAGTCTGTCATTGTCTTTCCTAAGTTGTTTTTGTTGGGAAAATCTGAGGGGTGAGACCTCAAGAATGAGACAAGAGCCAACATATAAGGGAATGACACCACCTTCAACCCAAAACCTTAAGGCATTAGGTTTGTGGGTCTTCTTTCTTATATGTTGCTCGACTTTCTCATTTCTACTCAATGTGGGACTTAGACTCAGACTTGGATACCTAACAATCTCTCCCTCAAGTGAGAGTCTCTCTTCCAGATTGGTACACTCCCCCTCGAGAAGAAGTATTTCAAACACGAGTACTTCACAAATGACCCCTTCAGTTGTACCATCGTTTACATACTTAAACGGGACATGCTTGCCTGAAACCTCCGTCAGGAAGACTTTCGATACAGGGTCAAACTGTACTCACCCAAGCCATCAACCATCGGCTCTGATACCACTTGTTGGGAGAATCCTAAGGGGAAACATCGGGGAGATCTCAAACAATGAGACATGAGCCAACATATAAGGGAATCACACCACCTTCAACCCAAAACCTTAAGGCATTGGGTTTGTGGGTCTTCTTTCTTATATGTTGCTCAACTTTCTCATTCCTACCCATGTGGGACTTAGACTCATACTTGAATACCTAACAAATCTCTCCCTCAAGTGAGAGTCCTTTTCACATTGGTACGCTTCCCCTCGAGCGAAAACATTTTCAAATACAAGTACCTTAATCACAAATGATCCTGACTTGTATCGCCGTTTATACACTTAAACGGGACACGCTTGCCTGAAACCTCCGTTAGGAAAACTTTCGATACAGGGAGCAAATTGCACTCGTATAAGCCGGTCACTGTCACGAACCTGGCTCTGATACCACTTGTTGGGAAAATCCGAGGGGGGAAACCTCAATAATGAAACAAGAGTCAACATATAAGGGAATGACACCACCTTCAACGCAAAACCTTAAGACATTAGGTTTGTGGATCTTCTTTCTTATATGTTGCTCGACTTTCTCATTTCTACTCAATGTGGGACTTAGACTCACACTTGGATACCTAATAGTTTTAGCTGTCGAGTATGTTTTGAATCATGAGAGAAAGTCGAAGGTTCTGGATACGAGAAAGCTCTCCAACCCCGTAAATTCGATCTTTCTTTTTTCCACCTACAACAAAAAGCCAACTTTTAGTTCTCAATTTGTCTTCCTCTGTAGGACCTACAGGGAATGATTCAAATTGTGATGTAGAAGATCCAACTTGTGATTTGGCTTGAGTAAATCTACTCTCAAATTTTTCCTGTTATTCATACATGATATTAATGTCATATGTACAATACATTACTAAAATAAGAAAAATAACAATAACAAATGTATCTCACGAATGTCCTTCTGGATCTTTCATCAACGAATTCATCATTACTCTTCCGAATATGAGTTTGCTTAAACACCTCATCAATATGTGCAGGATGACCCAACTCTTTTGCCTATAAACAATATAAATAATATTATAGTTATGCAAGGCAATATCATCCAACTTGGTGTATTTTGATACAATCCAATGCAATATATTATCAAATATCATACATTGTATAATAGAATAATATGTAATCATAAAATATAATTCAAAATCAATTACAATCAAAATTTAATACAACATATATGTTTTGTATACATACCATGCAAATGGCGTATACTTATGGAGCCACCAGTGTGTAAAGAACCACCCGTGTCAGATGCTCATTTGTTTTTTGGGGCTTTGATACACTTGGCACGAAAGTCAAGTCTTCTTTGAAGAATCAGCCATAACCTGAAATTGAAAAAAAATATGCTTAATATATAACATCAACAATAATAACATCAAATGTTAAAATTAAATCATATCAATGTTCAAATAACATAAAATTAAATAGCCTAAGGAAAAAAAATAAACATTACTTATTTTTTATTATGAAAGTGTTACAATGTTCTCTCATATTCCTTCATTATGATTCGTTCGAGTAGCATGTATTTCATCAACATCATTTTCCTCATTCATAAGAGGTAACAATCTTGAGAATGGCGAATTATTAGCATATTGGACTATTGAGTCATCATGGTTATCGACATCAGGTTCATTTCTCTCTTGGATGACAACTGACCACCTCTCATTTGAAGGATCTTTAACATAAAAAACTTGTTTTGCTTGGTAAGCCATGATGAAAGGATCTTCCTTAGAACCTGTGTTTGCGAGATCAACTAATGTAAAACCTAAGTCATCAACATGCACTTCTGTGTTACTATCAACCCATTTACATTTAAATATCAGAACTCTAAATTTGACATAGTTAACTTCCCAGATTTCTTCAATTACTCCATAGTAACTTATTGTAGCCATGATAGGATTGTTATCTTTTGAACTAGCAAAGTGCATTGACTCGGCCTCAAGGTGACACCGTTATTTTGCATTGTACATTTTTGATCCTCAATGCTTGTGTAAAAAACTTATTAATATCATATCCAGACAATGTTATGACATTAAAGTTGGGTCCTTGTGCTAACCATTTCAAATCTTCAACATCATGAGCCCTTTCACCAATTTTCTCTTTAAACCATTTAAAAAACTCTTGTTATATTCATTCAACAACCACTTCTCATTTGCACGTGGATTCATTGACTTCAACAACATTTTGTGTTCATCTAAGAATGGAAGAACATCATCAGTATTGTTCAAAATATACAAGTGTGCTTGGAGTACCTGTTGTTTATCTTCTCGAATTACCCTCACACCTCGTGTGCCTTTGCCTTCATGCCTTCCTTCATACTGAGTCTTTAGGACGCCTATAGCATCTACTTCTGACATATAATTAGTACAAAACTCTATTGCTTCCTCGGGAATATATCTCTCGACAATAGATACTTTAGGTCGATATGGATTCTTCACGTACCCTTTGAATGTCTTCATGCATCGCTCAATTGGGTACATCCATCGTAAAAACACAGGACCACATAATCTAATTTCTCTCACTAGATGACAATTAAATGAACCATGATATCAAAAAAAGGAGGAAAATACATCTCTAGTTGACACAAGAGAATGATAACTTCATTTTCTAAGTCATCCAACCTAATAGGATCAATTACTTTCCTAGAAATAACATTGAAGAATAGGCAAATACGAGTGATGACTTGTCTAACATTTTTTGGTAGAATTCCACGAATAGCCACGGGAAGAAGGTCTTGCATCAGAACATGACAATCATGAGATTTTAAGTCCATAAATTTCAAATATTTCATTGAGACGAGGCTTTTGATATTTGAAGAGTACCTTGTGGTATCTTAACTCCTCGCAAGCACTTACAAAAACTGATCTTTTCAGATTTTGACAAGGTATGACATGTTGGTGGCAAGTAAGTTCGTTTACCATGAGGTTGTGGTTGTAACTCCAACCGAACACCCATTTTAACCAAATCTTTACGAGCATTTATTTCATCCTTTGTCTTTCCCTTAATGTTTAGCAATGTTCCAATTATACTATCACAAACATTTTTTTCCACGTGCATTACATCTATGCAATGTCTAACATTTAACTTAGACCAATATGGAAGTTCAAACAATATCGATTTCTTCCTCCATATGTTTTTCACACCACTATGCTTAGCAGTTTTCCCATAAGTCACTTCAATGTGGCTCACTCGATTATAAACTCTGTCACCAGTTAAGGGTGGAAGTGCAGTTTTATCTTCCTGAAAGTCATTAAAAGCTTTTTTCAACCTACGATAAGAGTGATTACGTCTCAAAAACTTTTGATGGCTAATGTAACATGTCTTCCTCTCATATTTTAGCTGATGGTAACTTGTGTTCTCTTTACATATTGGGCAAGCATGATGTCCTTTGACACTATAACCACTAAGATTTCTATATGCTGGAAAATCATTAATAGTTCGTAGTATCATAAACCTCGACACCTTCATCCCATAACAACCTCAAATCTTCTATCAAAGGACTTAGATAAACATCTATGTCATTTCCGGGTTGCCTTGGTCTTGATATCATCATAGACAACATCATATATTTTCTCTTCATGCACAACCAATATGGCAAATTATAAATAATTAGAAAAATAAGTCATGATCTATGTTTACTAATTAAATTATGGTATGGATTCATTCCATCTGTTGCAAGACCAAGTCTGAGATTTCTTGGATCCCTTCTAAACTCAGGATATGTTGTAACAACCCATCACATTTTCTTCCATTTGCAGGTCATGTCAAGTTCTTTGCATAATTAACATTGGCAAAAAAAACGTATTAATTGTGGTATGATTGGAAGATACCACAATACTTTTGCTGGAGGACCCTTTTTCATGTCATCATCATCATCATCATCATTATCCTTTACTTTGTATCTTGATACCCCACATCTAGGACACTTATGCAATCCTTCAAACTCTTTTCTGTACAATATGTAATCATTGGGACAAACATGTACTTTCCGTTACTTTATACACATTGGACACAATACCTTCTTGGCCTCATAGTGATTGGTTGGCAATGTATTACCTTCTGAAAATATTTGATGAAATAGTTCTAACAATTAGGTGAAACTTTTATCAATCCACCCATTTCTTGCCTTGATATTGAATAGTCACAATACTGTTGACAAACGGGAAAAAGTTGAACAATCGGGATACAATGTTGTGACTCAATCATACACATGTGCTTGGTAGAAACTATCCTCTCAAATATCACGAATCATGTCTTTCATTCAATCCTCGGAATATACATTAGAATATTGACATTCACTTATAGATACACTAGAATATTGCTCCAAAACTTCACCATGCCAAGTCCATATTGTATAGCTCTTCAAGAAACCATCACAAAGAACATGCTCTCATATCAACTCAATAATTTGTCTTCTCACATTTAAACAATTCACACACGGACAAAAATATTTGTTATTTACTCCTGCTCCATTCCTCTTAGCAAATTGTAGAAACTCTTCAACACCTTTCTCATACTCATCATTGATTCGACTTGCAGTTATCCAACTTCGATTCATGACTACGTATATAAAAAAAATTCATACATATTAAACAAGACACAAATGAAACTTAAAATTGTCGGGGATCGAACATCCCTGGACTCAATACCAACACATCATCATGAACATAAATATTAGAGAAAAAATAAAATGCCGGGGATCGAACATCCCCGAACTCAAGCCCAACACGTCATCATAAACATAAATATTACAGGAAACATAAAATGTCGGGGATCGAACATCCCCGAACTCAGTACCACACGTCATGATAAACATAAATATTACATAAAACATAAAATGTCAGGGATTGAACATCCTCGGACTCAATACCAATACGTCATCATGAACAGGATACAATCCTAGTGCTAATACTCTAGCCTATCTAACATCATCCTAGTGTACAAACGAATATAAAGCACCAGCAAAGTAAGTTAATGAAATAGAAGCATTGAGAATTCGACAAAAGAAATGGACGAACCTGAAAAGTAGAGCCAATGGCAACAACACCACGATACAATGGCTGCAGGCTTGGGAAGCGTGTGGATGACTATGGTAGAGACCTGAATGGTAGAGAATGAAGTGAAACAGACAAAAGTGAATAAGTGCAGACAAAGAGAGAGACCTGAGTGGTGGTGGGGGTGGCGACAGAAGTAGAAGACAATGAGCTTCTTAGTGGTGGTGGGGGTGGCGGTGGAAAGAGAGAGACCTGAGTGGTGGTAGGGGTGGTCGTGGAAGCAGAAGACAATGGCCTTCTTAGTGATGGTGGGGTGACAGCGGAAGCAGAAGAGAAAGAGACCTAAGTGGTGGTGGGGTTGGCGGCGGAAGAAGAAGAAAAGGGGCTTCTTAGTGGTGGTGGGGGTGGTGAGGACACGAGACACAATGAGGGACGACAGAGGACAGTGAGAAACAGCGAGAGAAGCACTACGTGAAAGAGGGGAAGACAAAAGCGTAAATGAAAAAGTGAGCGCGGGTTCTCTAAAACAGGGGATACCACCGCGGTTCCTATGCACAACCGCAGTCGTATCCACATACCACCGCAGTTGTACGTAGGAACCGCGGTGGTATCTCTCTACAACAACTATTTAAAAATTATTTTATGCCTACCACCGCGGTTCTGGTTCCAACCGCGGTGGTATCTCCCTATATTTAAAAATTATTTTCTGGCAACCAATGCGGTTGTTTCTAGACTCGCGGTGGTATCTCCCTGCAACACTTCTTTTTTACATATTTGTGTGTCTTACCACTGCGGTTCTCGAATGAACCACGGTGGTATCTCCTGCTGTGTGCCTCGTGGGAAATAGGACTGCGGTTTTTATATACAACTGCGGTGGTATCGTTGTACTTAATTTCAAAAATGTCATCGCACTTTTTTTTAGTACGATTCCCTGATAACCGTAGTAATATCCTGTTGTTAAATGTCTTGTTTCTACCGTGAAAGAATAAAATAATAGTTATGAAGTGATGGTAAAAATTTGTTAGTTTTCAAAACATATCATTGCTCTACATGTAAATATCTACAATGTAAAATATGTTAAAGTTAGATGAAAATGACAATGTTAAATGTACGCTGAAGTAGATACAACCTTGAAAACTATATTATAATAATTTAACAATGAAAATAGATCATCATTTAATAATTATAACATAATTTTATAATAACAAAAATGTATAATTTATTAGTTAAATGAAATTATCATTTGACTAAATGAGAGTTGTTAGTATACCATTCCATGTGAATGGAAGTCGTGGTGAAAGAAAGAATATTTAAGAAGATATTAGCTAAGATAACACCATTTCTGAATGTACCCTTTCTGAATATTTTTATGGAGAATCAAGGCATATGATTGTAAAGATGTTTTCATTTATTATTAAACAAACATCACCTCAAAATAGTGAAAAGTTGCAAAGGAGCCAAGTTCATCCAAACCTACGATTCGCTAAAGATTCATCTGGTGATCTTCTTACTTTTCATTCACACATAGCTTAACATGGCCTTCTACTTGCTTGTTGAAAGTCTTGAAGGAAAATATGGTTTAGCAAGCACATGAAGATGTTCTCTCCTATGCATCGAAATGCCAAAGACATCAGTGAGGTCCAAATCTTTGGGTGTAACACCAGGGGGAAGCTCCCTATGGAAACTGTGGAGAAGTTGAGCCAGAGCAAGCTCAACAACAGCAATGGTAAAAGGAATACCCGGACAACCTCTTCTTCCTGCCCCAAATGGTATGAGCTCAAAATCCTTCCCTTTGTAGTCAATATCACTCCCTATAAACCTCTCTGGTTTGAATGTATTTGGGTCCTCCCAACTTTCTGGGTCCCTACCTATTGCCCAAACATTCACATAAAATCTTGTCTTGGCTGAAATTTTGTACCCCTCTATCACAACATCTTCCATGGATTCTCTGGAGAATACTGGAACAGGAGGATGAAATCTAAATGTCTCTTTGATAATAGCTCTCATATACTCCATTTGAGCCAGATCACTCTCTGCAACCACTCTTCTCTCTCCCATGATGCTCCGAACTTCCTTTTGTGCTTTTTCCATAACACGTGGGTTCATTAGCAGCTCCGTCATTGCCCAATCAAGAGTTATGAAGGAGGTATCAGTTCCTGCAGCAAACATGTCCTGCACTAACACAAATGGTTGTCATTGCTCAACTAAGGTCAAAATATCAAGTACTAAAACGAGATTTTTATAAGGTAAAGTAGATTGAAATTTGTCTTCTCAGATAAGGTTTTAGGTGGTTAGAGGAGATTCTAGTTAGCCAGAATCTTAATAAAAGTTAATTATCAATACAATGGTCAATACTTGAGCATTAAAAGAAAACCTGAAAGTGATAAACACAGAAATTATATGAGAATTAATCCTAAACCAACACATGGGTTTTAAGATTTCACTAACCAAGATGATTGCCTTGATATTATCAGTGGTGAGAGGCATCTCATCCGAACCATTCATCTGCACCTCGAGTAAAACATCAATAAGGTCTTTATGCTCTTCTACTTTATTGGAACACTTGTGTTCATACAGTATCTGATCAAAGAGTTGGTCAAACCTCCGAGTAGTGTCTTGGAGTCTTTTCTTCATACCTGTCAAGCTGTGTATGAACTCCAAAGAAGGAAAAAACTCTCCAACACTGAAACCTCCAAGAAGTTCTTGATACTCATCAAGCATAGTTTGGAACCCATGTCGATGATAGTCTCCTCCTTCTGTAAAGTCTCTCCCAAATGCAAGTCTACAAAGGACATCATTTGCATAGAGCCCCAGCATCTTGGACAAATCGATTGTTCCAGGATAAGACCCTTCAACCCTGTGAACTAGACGAGCAACTTCTTCTTCTCTAACCGAACTATATGATTGTACCCTATTGGCACTCAGCAGCTGAACTATACAAATTTT
>Ga0099824_1010715_pt1 | contig 10663 bp, 8 predicted proteins | sample SiratrowhiteBW_FD_76837 | JGI IMG/M metagenome (GOLD analysis project Ga0099824, IMG submission 76837) | Root nodule microbial communities of legume samples collected from California, USA - Siratro white BW | ecosystem: Host-associated > Plants > Roots > Nodule | place: USA: California... | reverse complement strand
TTTTTTTCTTTTTTTTTTTTTTTTTTTTTTTTTTTTTTTTTTTTTTTTTTTTTTTTTTTTTGGTTTTCCTTTTTTTTTTTAAATTTAAATTTTTTTTTTTTTTTTTTTTTTTGTTAAGAAGAGTAATAATAGACACTAAAAATACCATATTTTGCCAAATTAACGAACTAAAAACATATTTTTTTAACTAAAAGGCCAATCATATTACTAAAGTCTTTTGTACGATGTGTTAACTTTAATTTTAATCTTAGTTCCTAAATTATAAGTTTCACTTTTTTACTCCAATACCTTGATAACAAAACAACAAAACTTGCATTAAGTTTAGATAATCAAACAGCTAGAACCTGTTTCTAGATATTCTTTGAGTATTTTACTTTATTTCAATTTAGTTAAATTTTTAAAGACTCTTTTTAAGTAGATAGAATATATATATTTTTATATTTGTATTTTGTATTTTTATAAGTTATACGAAGATAAATAAATTATTAATTTTAAAATATTCAGGAACGTATTGAATATAATTATACTAAATTAATGAAATTGGCTGATTATATTTTCAATGAAATAAATGTTGTCTTAAAAATATTAAATCAATTGAAATCTATTATAATTTGTTTATTCTCCAATAATAGTGAAGCAACAATATTTTTGTAGAGAATCCGTTACACGTACTTGTACTTGTTTAACCTTAAAAGTATGTTAAAATGTAGTGCTTTTTCATAAAAAGAAAAAAATGTTAAACTAATTTGAGAAGTTATATTGAATAGCTCCTAGGAAAAGAAGAGAAAAGACTCCAAAAAGAAATCACTTTCTTTCACATAATCCTTTAACTCTACCAAACAAAACAAAGTTGGTTTGTCCCTGTGATGAACCATACTTTTCTGTTCATCATACGAGAGGGGCCTAAGGAGTAGTTCATTTTGCCCCAATTGTGAAAGCATATCTTACTATTGTCAGTTCTGATGCAAGGCCCAATAGGGCAACATTTAACACCAAAATGTATAAATATTCTAAGTAGCAGTAACAACTAACAAAGCTGTAACAGTTAATGTCAGCTCAAGATAAACGGCTAGAATCTCTGGTCTTGTCAATTTCAGCATGGGACCTAGACAAATTTGATTTATTGGGATAATGTTTCATTAGCATAAGGGAGGGATTGATGATAACTACAAGGTCAAATATAAAGTCACCATCAATGACTTACAGAGGAAACTGATAGCACAAGAATATCATTAACAATTAACAAATCAATTGGAAAAAAAATAGTTGAAGCCAAACTAGCTGTTTTACGAGATGCGTAGAACAATTAAATAATTGGCAAGGTGGGCAAAGCAAGATTCACTCCTTGGTTCAACCACTTGATCAAAATTTTGAAATTTCTCTTACTCTCTCTCTATCTGGGAGCAAGTATAATATATAATTTTGAACCAATTAACTGCAGTTGGAAGTTCAAGGCTTCAAGCTAGCTAGCTAGAGGTATTAATAGAGAAGACAAGTTGGGTATTGGAAGCTGCATACATAACATAACATACATGTTTGTATATCTGATAAGTGGAAGAGGGAAAGGGAGGGAAGATAATAAGGAGAATGAAGAGGAGCAGAGATATGGAGAAGAGATCAGAGATAAACTCTGCCATTGAAGAGTTGTCTTTGCTGGCTATAGTCAAACCAGGAGGAAATCATGAGACTGCACACATCCCAACCAAACCTTTCCTATCTCTATGCTACATGGTTCTACAAGTTCTTGGTGGGTTTACTCGCTTGTTTTTATTTGAAAACATGAATGTGTGTAACACCAAACACATTGTCTTTATGCTTGATTGATGCTCTCTTGCAGATAAGATAGGTCCAACGATGGCTGTTTTGAGACAAGACGTTCACCAGAATATTAAGGTACAAATTAAATTTGAAACTCTCAATTGAGTCAGTTCACTTGTATGAGATCTAGTTTTCTGTTAGCATATAATTGCACATTGATCGAACAGTCAACTATCAATTATTTGCTTGCGCTATTAGTTTCTGTGTCTCTCTGCAGAGATTGGAAATGATGCATGAATTGAACCCCTCAATCAATTCAAATTTGGTTGAAATATTGAAATCAGAAGCCAGCAAAGGCAACGCAAGAAAGAGGTTTAGTTGTAGTAAATCCTTTCTTTGGCTCACTAGGTAAACATGTGCATATATATATTGTTGTTTTCTTTTACTATTTTGTTATTCCCAACACTTGGGTTAGGTTGTATCATCAGTTTCTTTCAGCTCTAAAAATTGCTGAGAAAAAGGCTAAAAACTGTTACTCAGTTTCTTTCCTTGTATAGTACATATTCCCTTTGTGTAAGTTGCTTAATATTCACCTACATATGTGCAACTCTACAGAGCCCTGGATTTCTCTTCAGCATTGTTACAAGCACTAGAAATCGATCCTAAAAGGAATATGGAGGAAATAGTTCAAGAGTCTTATGATGCAACCTTGTCACCGTGGCATGGATGGATTTCATCAGCAGCTTTCAGAGTAATAAACACTAGTTCTTCTCTTTCTTTCGTTAAATCAATTTTAAACTTGTTGATGGCTTTTACAATCTAACCTCAACTTGTCTGTTCCAAGCGCTTAGTTTATTAACTTCTTTACCTCATGAAATCCCGTGCCTTATATAAAAACTTGCAGAGTTTAGCACAGTCACCAAGATTGTGCAATTGCTTCTTGCTGAACTAACCGGAATACTGCTGCAGGTGGCTATAAAACTAGTGCCAGATAGTCAAACTTTCATGGATATCCTAAAGGAAAGAGATGAAAACTGTGACATCCTAAAGAAGCAAATGCAGATCTTGGTTTCTTTGCTTGTACCTTTTCTTGAGGATGTTCATTGTATTCTTGTAAGCTTATTTCGTGCTTCCTAACATAACATATATCCGTCATGCTCCCTCAATTTTCTGTCATCTTACCTTATTAATATTATTTTGCAGAAAGAGTATAACTTGGACAGGATTAAGTCAAGTTGAAGATAGAAGAATATGTACAGCTTTGTGTAGTGTATATTTTGGCTTCCTTCCTCTCTGTTTTCGTGTAAATGGCTTGTATAGTAAAATTTTCGTCAACACTGATATGTAGTATAAGTTTGCATTCGGCTACTCAATATACAGATATTATACATCAAATTTGTACAAGTTCAATTCAAAGTTTTATTTTGTCTACGTGGAGGATCTAATTTAGAGCCATGTTATATCCAAAAAGTGCTAAGTTAATCAAAGTTGAATATGACAAACGTGAGAATTTAATTTATACACAAGAAAGGATGAACTGTGTTACTTTTAGTTAAGTATTTTTCAAATCAAAGGAGGAAACCGCATTGAGATAAAGTTGGTTTTCAGTTCCACCCACAGGCTTCCAATATCCTGCATTAAAATTTCATCTAAATTTGAAGGATGATGTAATGGATCAAACTCAACGGTGAGATCAAAGCGAATCATGCTATTTCAATATTGATCTATTATACAGTTTAAGGAGAAATCCACTACTTAATGGTCATGATTTAGTAATTTCTATTAACGGAAGTCTTAATCATGATTACAAATATGCACTCTTTTTCTCTTTCCTAAGACTGGTTGTTTCACACAAACAGTTTTTTGGTATTTTAGAGAAATGAAAACCTTGAGGATACTGTTAAACGTTCCTCCAAATAAAGTGGTCTGCATGACCAGATTTTTTCTATTTCAAATGATTTCACCATTGAATATAGCACCTTGGTTGCGTAAAAAATCCTAAAATAACCAATTTCGGGGTCTGTCCTCGCACAAAATTGCATGGTGGATGCGTGAATTTTCCATTAGGCAACACGAACAACATCATTAAAATTCCATCCATCAAATGATTGACGTTTAATGCACATGCTCAATATGGTACAGAATCTAATGGTCATGTTCAACTATAGGTCACGTCCATCCCCACAACGTGCTTTCTAGGTGACGTGAATCTTGAAGCGCAATCAGTGCTGCAACTAAGCCTGCATTGCTAGCTATGTTCGGTTCAGTGAACCTTTGGTTGGTCCTCTGATCCATGAAATTGTCATTAGTGTCTGGTCCTCCCACCATGGCTCCCAAAAGAACCTGTGGATTTGGATCTTTAGAGTTTAGCCATCTCTTACCATCGTCACAATTGTAAGGTTCGTTATTCCAAGGGATTGATGCACTTCTGTGATGAACTTGGACAGGATACCTGTCACCATAGCCCACTAAATAACTCATTTTCATAGGGTTCTGCCCCAAGATGTAGTTAACCTGAAGAACACATGAAAGAAGGAAGCATAAATAGACTTTTTCCAATTTACATGCAATGCAACAACCAAACGGTAAGGAAGCTAGGAATTGCCTGAGAAGTGGCAAAATCACGAAGCATTTTCACGGTGAATGAATCAGTCTTGCAACTTGCACCAGACATTTTGAGATGATCCAGGTAATCGCTGTATAATTTACTGAGAAAAGATGCTGTAGCAGCAAACTGGAGTAATGGTTCATTATCAGGTTTCAGGATAATCAATCCACCTATCATTATGCTTAACATGTCATCATATACATAGATAACTCGTATGCACACACATAAGTACATAATCGCAAACAAACAAATGATATATGTTGATCGTAGTGTTAATTACCAGGTGTCCTGCTAAAGTATTTATTGGATAGATAAGAACACATGAGGGCATCGGTTAAGTTAGATGAAAGTTTCAAAGCATCCTCGTATGGGAAGCCAGGATCACGGAAGTATAGAATACCGGTTAGCAAAACCTACAAAGATCAAAGATCAGATTAAAAACAAATTCTCCTGAAAATTCAGTATGTGTATCTATTGAAGTTACCTCCACAGCATTGAGCTTGTTATTCCAGTAAACAACTCCTTTGTCAACGCTTGGTTCATTACTCTTTGCTGAAAAAAAAGTTTCAGTTGCAGTTGCAAGGTAATTAGTGTTTTCAGTAGCAAGAAATAACCATGTTGCTCCCCAAGCCAACTCATCTTGGTAGCTGGTTGAGTTATAAAGCATTCTTGCTTGTTTTCCACATGCATCAACCAAGGTGTAAGTCCCTTGTTTAGTAGGTATTGCCACAAAGAGACTTTCTGCAGCTTGCACAAGTCTCTTTGAGTAATCTCTGTCTTCCTTGAATACCATCGATGTTGCAGATAATGCTGCCACAATTTCGCCAGCTAAATCTGTAGCAGAGCCATCGCAAACTGAAACTGGTCTCTCATATTTCATATCTTCGGGTCGTTGCCAGCAACTCACATCAGTATGTTCATTGTTAATACTAATGGTGCTTCCAACCTAATGAAATTGAATAAAACAAAAAAGGATCAATTTATATTCACATCTATTAGTATTTAATTCAGAATAGGAGTTATTTATTGCACAAAAATGAGACTGATTCCTCTCATGAAAAATTTTAGCATTAATTTAAATTTTGCTCTCATGGTACCCCAATAATTTGAACATAATGTGTCATATGATCATTAATATGACAAGATTCATTCCCAACAAAAAAAATTGTTACTTGCCTGGGAATACAGTGTCATGTTTGATCCATCTGCTGAATTTGGGGGAATGAACACCTTGAGCAGGTAGTCACTACCCCATCTAATGATGTCCCTAACATGATCAAGTTCACCAATATCAGCATATTTACTTTGATATTCCATGACAGTCCAACTCAACAAGGTCATTGTATAAGCTGTGGTGAAGGTAAACTTAATGTTGTTGCCAGAATCATAAAATCCACCAGTAAGATCAGTCTTAGCCGAATCCCCATCTTGTAATCCTGAATCTCCTCGAAATTTCACTGGACTGTTCCTTGGATAATGCCCAGCTGCAAAAGAAAACATCATAAGTAGTTGAACTACACCAAGAAAAACAAAAATGTAGCAGCACAAATAGAAGTAGTACATTTTTGGGCATCATAAAATGTTAGAGCCTGGTTTATTGCCACTTGGAGATTGATTGAAGACCCTTGATGCTTGTGCTTATGAGGTAAAAAATGCACCAATAGAACAGCTGCTAGGATGGCTAAAATTATTGTTACAAGAACAAAAATAAAACAATGAAAGTGCTTCCTGTCAGTGATGACAAGATTGTAGTCAACAGATTTTGGGTACTGGGAAGGGATAGATTCATAGGCGGTGGAAGAGTGAGGAGCAAGTTTAAAGTCAAGTGCTATGGAGTTCCATTGGCTAGCTGAAGGAAGAAGGCGACCAGCCTCCGAAACTGTATGCACATAAATCACAGGGTCTCTTTCTGACTCAAAAGTAGATGACATTGCTGGTGGCATGATTATGAAGATTGCTATATTTGGATCTGTTGAAGAAAAAACTAAAATGAACAAAATAAATCATGTACTCTGGGAGAAGAATTTTGCTTCTTGTTTCTATCTAAACTAGCTAGTTTTGCCAATAAGTATATACTCACATACAGCTGGTTCTAAACAAGGCTGAGAAATTTGGAGAACATGATCTTATTTGTTGGTATATGGTTATGAATAATTCTTATTGGCAAAATTCTTAGGCTCACAGAAAATCACATTAGTTATACCGTTGCTTTTATCTGAGTTTAGCTCTCAACCCCACCAAATATAAGGCTTCAAATTGACTGCAGAAAGTTAGAAAATAATATCCGTATAATAATGTCTACAATCATAAATGTATATATGGTGTGTAAACTAAGAGATACAAAAGTGCCATTGTTGTGAGACTGTCTAATTAGTTACTATTGTAACAAAGAGATTTTCCGAAAAGAAAATAATGATCTCCAAAAGGTTGATATATTAGTAAATCAATTTGGTTCATATGACTAAACTATGTTATTAGCTACACTACAGATTATTTGATAAAACAGTTATTTTAATAACAAAATTTCATGTTATTGGTTGTGTTCATGTGTTGGGTCATAGCTTATTGGAATTGATTTGGGTTGATATTCCAAAGCACGGGTTTTGTCTTTTCTGTGCCGTCCGAATTCCAGCACTATTGGTGTCAAAATTGTATTATAGTAATTGCAATTAAGCTCGAAAGTTGAAGCAGAATGAACAAAAAATAAAGCCTGGTCTGAATATTCCCTCGAATAGACATGACAAAAGAATTCAAATTTAGGGTGGCATATCTTTTCTACTACTCCCATTGTTACTTGGTTTGACCTAATTATAGAGGGATTTTCAGATATTTTCTCTACTCAAGTTTTGATTTCTTCTTAGAGATTTAGATTAATTTTAGTTTCTGATCAATAGCCGTTTTTTCAAATTAAAAACTCTAATTTCTTCGAGCATCTATGATATTGTTGGTGTTCTTAAATATAAGAAACAAACCCAGCCTTTATTCATGCTAGGAGCAAGTTTATATATAAAAAACCACATGTAAACAATGATGCTTTAACTGGAAAGGAAAAATTTAATTTTTTATATATAAAATTCATAGGCATTATTATCAGTTATGACATTTTAATTATCAATTATAGATCTTAGGTTGACCTTCCAGAGTTCAACAGTTATATATTATCACATAAAAAATATATTAAAAAAGAATAAAAATAAAAATATGGGAGACAGAAGTAAACTCATAAAAATATAAAAAAAAAAAACTCCCTTAAGAAAAAGAAATTGAAACATTTTATAGAAAAACCAAAACAACTTTAAAGTTTAATTTTTCCTCAATTTCAAAATTATTGGCAAACTTGTCTACACATTTTTTCTAGCAAACTTATCTCATCATTTCCTTCCTAAAATAAAATAGGAATTTTAAACTTAATATAATCATAACTTTTAATACAATTCTTTCATCTTTCTCTAACACTCCATTTGTTTCATAGTGCAGATATACAAAGAAAGTTATCAAACATTCAAGATATCAAACACAGAAATGTGATGATTTTACGATTTTTAATAAATAAAATATTAATTAAAAATGAGAATCAAAGAAAAATTTTCATAACAAACTTTCTTGCCAGCGAATGATTTGCCAAGAAAGAACAATTTCTATAAAATCTTTTATATAATTAATTTAATATAATTAATTTATTAATGTATATATATATATAATTAAATATATAATATAACATCATAATAATAATTATTAAATTAATAATAAATTTATAAAAGAATACTAAAAATAAAATATTAATAATGTTAATATTAAAAACTAAAAATAATAATAAAATCATAAATAATAATTATAATAATAAAATTATAAAATAATAATATTATTATCAATAATAATAATAATTTAATTTTTATTTTAAAATAATTAGTAATCTTATAATTAAATAATAATAATTCATTAATCACACTCATCAAACTAATTATATTTAATTTTAACTATAATTTTATTTACTAAAAAATTATTTTATCAATTACACACATCACATCATTTATAAATTTTTATAAAATGTTCACTTAAATCTTATTATTTTTTCTTTAATCCAAACAACTCAACTTTTCACGTATTTTTTTCTCGAATCATTTCAAATTCACTTTCTAGTCCAAACAAAGCCTAAGAGTATGCTTGTATAGCTCACAAAAAATCAAAAAACATGTGTTAAACTTTTCACTCTCTGCTGGAAGAAAGACAAGGAAAGTTTTAAGTAATAATTAAATAAAATAGTAAATACAATTATAATTAAATAAAGTATATTAAACATATTTATTTTAAAATAATAAATAATATATATATATATATATATATATAATAATTTAAAAATGTTAAAATAATTAATAAATACATTAAATTTAATTTTTAATATATATTTTATGTTAAATAAATAAATAAATTGAATAAATTATAAAATAATAATAATAAAATATTAATAAAGATAAAAATTAAAAAAAAATATAAAATAGTAGTAAAAATAAGATAATTATAAAAATAAAATGTTAACTATATTAATGTTAAAAAATAAAAATTATAAAATTATAAATAATAATTAAAATAATAAAATCATAAAATAATAATAATAATATTAACCATAATAATTTATTTTTAGATTTAATTTTATTTTATAAAATATATTTAATTTCATTTCATTTATCAAAAAAATTATTTTATCAATTATATTTATCACATCACTCACAAATCTCGATAAACTTTTATTTTTTATTATCTTTCACTTAATCCAATATATTTTCCATAGACTTTCACTTTAAATTCACTCTTTTTTACTCTGTCAAAGCTACTCTCAACGAAACAAAAAATAAAAAGATTATGTAACAATTTGATAAGAAAAAAATCCTTGACAAATAAAAGGAGAGTTACACTCTAAATATACTCTATTATATAACTACTAGTAAAAAGGAACTCATAGTTAAAATCACTTTCACAATTTTCAAATATAAGAACATAAGAACATATCAACATAAGAATATTTTATGACAATCTATCCGTATTAATTTTAACTCAAGCCTATAAAGAGACATATATTTATTCTCTTCAATAATACTGTCTTACTTATTTACTCTAATATTTTTCTCTTCTCATATGAAATGATTTAAATAAATTTTTATCATTATAATATTCAAACAATATAATAGAATAGAACAAAATTCAAAATATTATTTAAACAATAAAAGATAAAGAATAAATACATTATCCAAATTCAACTAAGAATCATTAACAAAATATTAGTATCTAAGTTCAACTCACAATATTATATAAATAGTTAAATTAGTAATTAGGTCTCCAAATTGATTAAGAATTTTCAAACATCTAAAGATAATTACCGGTCAACTTTTATTAATTGTAAACTTCAAATTAAAAAGTTTGCATTTTCCAGTATTGATAAACAATGTACGAAGGAATAATAAAAGAATTGAATTATATATGGGATTATACACGATTATATAAAATACTTGAAAAATATATAAAATATTGATTCTCCGTATATTTGATAATTATTTTACCATTAAACATCATATCATATCATAAGATTGAGGTGTGCAATTGATTCAAAATTTGTATTAAAATTTCTTAGAGTTATTTAAATTGATTAGGTAGTAATTCAATTGATTACTATAATTTTCTTCATAAGTACTACATGAAATATAAATTTATTGTTTTCAATCTGAAATTAGTTGTTTTTCTGGACTGCACCTAAAAACTACTGACTAAGGATTTTAACTATATTAGACAAAATTTTTAATTCAATTCACGCCCACCTCCTCTTGAACTCGTTTGAAATGTTTTCAATTTGTAAAAACAGTCAGATCTCTTGTAGGATTTTAATAAAGCTAAACATAAATTTATAGAAAGATATTATAATATTTTCTTACTCTTAAAAACATTTATTTAATTAAATATATTTTAATAAAAAATATCAACATAATATATGCATATTAATATCTTATAAAACTCATAAATATAGATTTATCACATTGAAATAATATATATATATATATATATTAATAATTTATTTATTATTTCCTTATATAATTAATATACTTTATAAATATAAAATTTTGACTATGTATATTTTTAAGAAATAGTATACATATAGTTTGTAAATATTCCAGCCGATTTAATTCATATATATATATATATATATATATATATATATATATATATATATATTTTTTTTTTTAATATAAAAAATTTTTAAAAAATTTTATATTTATATATATATTATATAAAATATTTGTTAATAAT
>Ga0099824_1010713_pt1 | contig 10667 bp, 4 predicted proteins | sample SiratrowhiteBW_FD_76837 | JGI IMG/M metagenome (GOLD analysis project Ga0099824, IMG submission 76837) | Root nodule microbial communities of legume samples collected from California, USA - Siratro white BW | ecosystem: Host-associated > Plants > Roots > Nodule | place: USA: California... | reverse complement strand
CAAAAATAATTTTATAAAATAATAAAAATAATATATATATTATTTTTATTAAAAAAAATATAATTAAAAATATAATATAAAAAAAAAATATATATATATATATATATATATATATATATATATATATATATATTAAAATTGTAATTATTACTTCTGGAAATGTATTGGTTAGAGTTAAAATCTATTTGAGTCACTTAATTACTTTTTTTCATTTTAGACAAATATTTTTCGATTTTGACCTGATTCATTTTAAGAATGAATCAGATTGGACTTGTTTTCCTAACTCTATTAACAAGTCCATCAATTAAATATTAATATTTTGTTTTAATAATAATTTGATGAATTTATGAAATAAAATTAAAAAAATTAAAGTAAGATATGAAATAAAATTTACACTTATCTTTGTAAGTATACAAATGTAAAAAAATATATAAATAATTCATAATAGATGTTATTATAATTTGATCAGACACCAACTAGTGAGCTCCTTCAAAAGTTCCAAAAGCATATTCCACATATGAGTAGACCATAAACACTTTTATGTTTTGCATTTTACCACAAAATGGTGACTTTATGCATGGTGTGGAATTGCTTAATTTATTACAACAGGGTTTCTCATAAAAACTTATCAAAATTTGTTTTTCTTATTTCAATAATTCATAATTATTTTTTTAATATAGTTATCATGTAATAAAAACATAATTAACACCAAAAAAACTATTTAAGAAAACACACTCTTGAGTCCTCTGCTTTTGATTTAGTCTTTATTCAATTCAAGTCATCACTAGCCAAACTACTTCTATTTGATGATATACATTTGTACCCATTATTTTTCTAAAATTACAAGAACATAAATAAAAGTTTAATCTTTTACCCTAAATTTTATGTATGGACCTCTATCTTTACCCTTTGAATACTTTGAACTTGAAATATCTTAATTAATTTGATTTGGTCTCTCGACGGTGTCGTTGGATGGTCAAATGTTCATCAATTTTTATTTGTGTCACTTGAATTTTAAATCAAGTTAATTGTCTACATGATTTGCTTAAACAACAAACCCTCAAATAAGAACTTAATTAGAGATCTTAATCTTTATTAAAAAAATTGCAAATACATGTTAAAAAAAGTATACCTTCGCAAAGCTAATAATAATAAAAATTTATCACAAAATAATATAAATAAGTAGTTATGAAATAGATAAAAATAAGTTAGATTCCATAAAATTTATAACTAATAAATATAAATATTTTATATTCAGTTGGGTTAAGGACTTTACGGTGTGCTGATTCTCCTTTAATGAAATAGTAAATAGATTATACTCATTCCGGTTTTGTAAGGAGTGAAATGTTGAATAATTATATTTTAATCTAAAGAAAGTAATACCTTATATCCGTAAAAGGTATCATGCTTTAATCTTATTTCATACAAGTAGATTCTTATTTATTTTTTGAGGTTATTATAATATCATGTCTTTTCGTAACTATAAGAAGCTCTTGGTCTGTACTCATTGACGTTAAATATTAATAAAATATAGAACCTGAATCTGATAATGTATGTAAAGAATAGTTCATAAGAATGAAAAAAGTGATTTTAGAACACTGGTTAATGAATTTTTTACAGAAACTCATATTAAGAATGTATGAAATAAATATTAGTGGCATTCTTAACATTGTTTTATAGATATATTTGAAGTGTTTCAAGGAAATTAGACAAACACAAGTAGATTACTTTTTTTTTTTCAGTTTTAAAATGGTGCAAAATAGGATTAAAATACTTAATATTTAATAAGTTCAATGAATAAAATAATATTTTTAGAAACTGAATTGACATATTTTTTTAGTTACCAATAAGTTTTTGGCTCGAGTGACCATGGATAAAATACCTTAGGTAAATAGTAAACTTACTATTTTGCTAATATGAGTGTAGCAAATATTGACGGGTTTTATTTTAAGATTTGATTTTAATTTTTTTAGTTTGTTATTTCCTTTTTATTTAAAATTGAAAATAGTTATTTTAATCTCTAACATTATATATCATTAGTTAATTATTTATATAACCAAAGGTAAAATAACTTTATCATGTCTCATTTTAATGTTTGTAATAGAATGTAAGCATGTCATATCTCTAATTTTGAAAAAAAAAATCTAAAATAAATGACTTTCATCCTTTTTTAAATAATTTTTATGAATAAAAATATTGATTTCGAACTTCAGAAGAATAAAAACATAGGTCTCATAGACATTAAAATTAAAATAAATTTATTTTATAAGAACTAAAATAGTAATTTCAAATATTAAAAAAAACTAAAATCAAACTCATAAATTTTTAGTGTAATTGTTGTCTTTTTTTTACTAGGTCCGATTCTACATATATAAAAGAGAAAAAAGCTTAATTAATTAAGATTAATAAAAAAATAAATTATTAAATATTTACAAAATAGTATCATAAATTTAAATTTTATTTTAGAAATATCTGTAATAACATTTATCATAATTAAAAAAAATCAAATAATAACATGTCATCAGTCGTTTAATGATTGTATGCACTTTAATAGAAAATCAGTGAACATTTTATTAATAAAATTTACTATATATTTAGAATCTACGGAAAGAGAATAGAATTTGCCAATATATTTGAAAAATGTAGTATACTTTTTTGTGTGTAAGACATAAAACCAATAATCAAACAGTTCTTGATGTATGCACTGCATATTTTCCCACTGAGAAAAATATAGATGCCAAATAGCGTTGAACATTAATAACTATAGAGTGTAGATAAGTGTCAAATTAAAGTGGAAGGTGTAGAAGCCAAGGAGTCGGTTCCTTTGGTTGGAATTCAAGAACCTGATTCTCATTCATATTTATTATCACTTCATTCCTTTCTTTTTCCATTCTTCACCTCTGCAAAGAACACACACATAATTCTGATAATGTAGTTGTTGTTGGCATGCTTTGTTAACCTGTAATCTGAGGGAAATGGGAGTGCTTTCCAATAAGATTGATAGGGGCCAATTGAAACCTGGAGATCACATTTACTCTTGGAGGCAGGCTTACATTTATGCCCATCATGGTCATCTCTTTTCTCCTTTGTTACTCTTGAATTCTCTATAATGTCACAAACTTTTAGGTTTATCTACATTCATATTCAGGTGTTTATCTTAATACTTAATTTACAATCTAATTGACACACATTACATATTTACAAGAAAAGTAGTGGCAGTAATTTCTAGGTTGTTTGCATGATCATGTTTACATTTGCAACTCTGTAGATGACTTGCACATTGTATTACATCAGAAATCTTAAATACATATTTATCTGCATTTTTGAAGTATTCAAAGTAAGAAAGAGATCATTCAGAACAATTTTTTTTGAGTATTCAAAGTAAGAAAGAAACCATTCGTAACAATTTTAAAAATACATTACACTTTTTTTTATTATATATTTAAATGTGAGTTTAAGTCTTACATTGGATAAAAATGAGAAAGTTGAACAACATATAAAAAAGAAGACTTACAAACCTAATGTCTTCAAGTTTTTGGTTGAAGGTGGTATCATTCCCTTATGTGAGTTGATTCAGTTCTCATTATTTGAATCTCTCCTGTATTTCTCTCCTCGGATTTTTCTAACATGTATAGTAATATACTGTATTTTTTTCATACTTTTTTAAATTGAAAACCTATTTTGTCAAATTATAAATGATGGATGTTATGTTGTCACTGAATCTTATCTTGGTGTAAGATTTCAGGAATATATGTTGGTGAGGGAATGGTGATCCACTTCACCAGAGGATCAAGCCAAGAATCTGGAACAGGAACAATCTTGGACTGCCTCCTTATAAGTTCACCACCACTTCATAATACTTCTTATATTTTATGTCCAAGATGTGGTGACCAAACAAGAACTGATGGTGTCATCCGTTCCTGCTTAGATTGTTTTCTCTCTGGTGATGATCTATACTTATTTGAATATGGTGTGTCACCTGCACTTTTTCTAGCCAAAGCTAGAGGAGGCACTTGTACCACTGCATCTTCTGATCCAACTGAAGAAGTCCTTTACCGTTCTTTGTTTCTTCTTGAGAATGGATTTGGTGGCTACCATGTGTTCAAGAATAACTGTGAAGACTTTGCAATTTACTGCAAAACAGGTTTGCTTGTTGTGACAAATATCGGTGTAGGGCGGAGTGGACAAGCAGCATCTTTCTTGGCTGTTGCTGGTGCTGTAGCTTCTTCACCACTGAGATTTGTGACCACTGGCTTTGGTGGTCTTGCATTGGTAGGATGTGGCATGTATTGTATTAGCAGATATATTTCTGACATTGGAGTACGCAGTGATGTAACTAAGGTTCCAGTGGAGATGATAACTGAATTAGGCAAGGAAGATTGACTATAGTCCAGATACAGGTTTATACAAAACTCTGTCGTGTTTGATGTTTAGTTTGATTTATGTTATGAAAATCACTTGGTGGAAGGAGTCATCTAAGAAAAAACGACAATTAATACCTTCTATGGTTTGCTATTAAAATGAAAAGCAGCTTCAAAACCTCCTCAAATAAAGATTGAAATCACCTTTGCTCGTGTCACTTGTTCATATGGAGAGGAATGGGGGTGGAAAATGAGGTGAGTTGATATTACTTTGTAGCAATGGAGTGCTCTTGCTTCGTCAGGATAGATAAACTAATAAATAATGATAAAAATCTCTTACAAAAAAGAATTTGAATTTGCTTCTTCAACTTGGATAAACAAACAAATGGTAATGAAAACAAATCTCGATTATTAATTCGTTAGGTAGACAATGACAATTTTATAATGAATACATTTTAGATTAAGTTTTGAATAGATAGATATTGGTAGGAGAAATGGCTAACATAAACTTACAAGCAAGAGTTAGTGGTTAACATAATCTCCTTGTGTTTTATTTATTTAAGAAACTCAGAGCCAGATTCAAACCAATCAATTACAAACTGCGAAGCAACATAAACAAACCAAATATGATCTCTATTGGTTCGATTACCAGCCCCAGAAATCAAAAGTAACCATTCGAATTCCACTCTAGAAGAAATTAGGAAAACGATGAAACTGATACGTTGAAGAAAGAAACAGAACAAATTCCACTATATGTGTCACCTAATCCAAAATAAGAAGGAATAAGGAACTTCTGAAGTAAACAGTAAACCAGATTTGAGATCGTTGGTCACAGCACTTCCATCCTCGGCTAGGGGAAGGAGATATCAAATGAAAAAGAAATGAGATATAAAGAGACAGCAATATAGAAACAGACCCTTATACTTGATTTTACTATAACTAACTGGAACTGAAAATTGTACAAATTTCAGAGTCTCATATGTTTTACGTATGAAGTTACATTTAGATACAAATACAAAAGGGAAATTCACAAATCATTGCGTGGCGTACTAAGAATACCTCTATGGACAAATACCTCTTCTAAAAAGGCCAAAATTCTGGTCCACCAGGCTTCTTTACAAACAGTTGATTGTATTCAGGCCTTGATGTCTGCAATTGAAGCAAACAATTATTGTTAGAAATTATAACTCAATGCCAAAAGCTCAAAATATGTGATCAATGGAGCAGGGGCAGAGGAGAATGGAGTTCAGATGGAGAAAAATGTCATAGTTGCCAATCATTTACTAGCCTAGTTCAAATCACTTATTCAATAAACTCTCATCACATGAGCACTTATATCTTAAATTTGACCATAAAACTTGTTGAAATAAGCTTGAAAGAGAAATTTCGCCAATAAGCTTGTTAAAACAAGCTAAACACAACTTTACAAGCTCAAATAAATTCCACAGATCTGTCCCACTATTCAGAGAAAACTCCACAAATAAGTACGAAGGAAACTAACCTTTTTATATCATGTATGAAGGAGACAACACCAATATGGTAAAAATTTAGTCAAATAATTCAGTCACAAGAATTATAGTTTAATTAATTAATTGATCACTAATCATGCATAAATCTTGAATTTGAAGCAAAATTGAGATCTAATGGTCACAATTTGAGCCTAATTTGAACTTCAGGGTCAAAACAATCAAACCACATAGAAAATAACGAAAATTTGAGGAAATTGCAGAAATGGGTGGTGAGAAAGGAGAGAGAAGAAGGTTGTAATGGGAACTCACGATGTCTTTGAAGAGAAGATAAGCAATGAAGAAGAAAAGAAAGAAGAGGATCTCAAACTCAGCGTTTCTCACGAAGGCGAAGACCGCCACAACCGCCCGAGTCAACAACGACTCGTTCCGATTCTCGCCTCGCCTCGCCATCGCTGTTCTCTCTCTCACACTTCCAAAACACAACACTGTCTCTCTCTTGTCAAAGAAAAGAACCATAAAAATGAAAATGTTTTTCTTCAAACGGATCCGGGTCGGGTACCAATACTTCCTGGACCGGCCCAAAAGTATATTTCTCATCGGGCTTAGAACGACATAGCCTTACGCGTTTTGTTCTTCATCAATTCTTATACCTTTCTTCTCTCACCGCCATTGGTGACCGCCTTTTTTATTTTAATAATTGAAATTAGAGTTTTAATAATTGAAATTAGAGTTTCAATTCTCATATATTTATTTCCACAAACTCTACTCTTTAGATTGGTTGTGTTAAGATTTAATCTTCTTCTACAAACTTAAGGTGTGTAGAAAACTAGACATCAGGTAAAGTATTGTGATTATTTTGTAAAGTGATGAAATCTATTCATATACTTTTCATCTCGTGTTCATATATGTAATAGATTTCATATTGATTATGAATTGTATAAAAATTATTGCATTTTCAATTTATATTGTCACTAATTATATTCTATCTATACGTATATAAGATGAGTTTATCTGACAAGTTTGTGCAATTAATTGTTGGAACGGAAAGGGGTTTGAGATCTTCAATCTTAGACATCCCTAAATATATATGCTTTCGCGAAAGGGCATCATTTTTCCCCATTTTTATTCATTAGAATTAATATTTGATGTAATTGCGTGCAGAATTAGAAAGTTCTTCTTCTAAACATATTTAATTGAATGCAGGACTTGATTTAATTTTGATGGTATTAGAAAGTCAAATGGCCTTGCTGAGAAGATATGTTGCTGCTAGTGCTGTTGCATTGTTTGTCTTCTTGCTGTTGTTGTTGGCTTGCAACCCTAACATGGCTTCGGCTTCCTCTGGAGGTGTGATGGGAGGGAGTTTCTTCGATTCTGATTCAGATTCAGATTCTTCGTCCTCAGAATTTTACACGAGGGATTCAGAGTCATACAGAATGATGCATCATCGTGATAATTACGCCTCTTCTCATGACACTGAGGTTGCGAAGGGAGGTCACGCTGGAGTGCCCTTCTTGTTTCTGTTTTTCATGTTGGCTTTATTTTTGTTTGGATTCTATAAAAACAAGGATGGAAATTCAGTTACTGTGCTCAAGCTTCAGGTTGGTAACTTGTGTTGGTCTGACCCTTCTTCAACTACTTCCAATGACTAATAATGAGTTTTATGCTGAGAATGTAGAAATGTTTGATCGAATTTAGATTTAGGATAATGCTTGTTTTTGTGTTCCCTTTTGTGTTATCACTTACTAGTTTGATATTTTTTGGCTTCAACTAATATTGTTATGAAGTTTGAGAGTGCATGCATTTTGATAGTTATTGATCCGCGTGTTCTTTGTTTTAGTTGATTTTTAGTTTTATTTTGTTGTGTCTTGCGTAAGGTTGCAATGTCGGGTGGGAAGGGACGCTCAATACAAAGGGATCTAACTAGGATTGCAGAACTTGCAGATACATCCTCTCGGGATGGGTTGAAATATCTATTGACAGGTAGTTTCATGAATTGCTTGTTACATTTTTCTTATCATGATGTGGGTCTTGTGAGATATTATTTATACGGTTTTGTTGAACCTATGTGAAAATAGATAGTGTTATGATTTTTTTGTCAGTTGGTGTGGATCTGATGGAGGGAGAATACATTTTTCTTGAGTCATCCTCCTTACCCATGGTTACTAGTTGTAGCTGATAAACTTTAGAAGCACTAATATTTTGGGAATTCTTGCACGTCCCTAAGAAGCAAACTACCTCAGTGTATAGGAGGTATTCATAAAATAAGGTAGACACTACTTTGATTAGAAGGAGTGCAAAACATGTATATGAATATGACTGAGGGGTGAGTAAGGTGCTCTTGTGAACCTAGGAAATTTTTTTGTGATGTTAGTGGCCACCTAAGAGGTTTATTGTCTGTAGTTCTGCTAACTATGGTTATAATTACAATCTAGTGTCAAAGTTCATGAGGCTGTGTATTTATATTTTGTTCTATGATTTGGCTAACATTGAACATTTCATTATCTATACAAGGCTCTGTAATTTGATGTAGTATTTAACATGTCACAGACACAATACATTGTTTGGTTGGACATCTTGGTCACTGTATGGCAGGATATTCATTTGTAAGTCCATTCCTTCTTTCACCGCCAAATTTCAATAGTAGTTGTTGGTTATAAGCAGGAGTCTTAAACAAATTAAACCAAACCGAGCATAAAAGTTGAATCATTTTATAGAAGATTGAACCTAACCATTTTTAAACATAATTCAGTTCAATTCAGAAGAATGATTTACTGGTTCAGTTCAGTTCTTTGTGTTGAACCAAAACCGTGAACAAATTAGAGGTGCTCAAAAGAATTGAATTGAATCGAACTGATTGAGAACCAAACCAAACCTTTTTTCCATGAAAAAGCGACCCAAAGCTTTTTCTGATTGAGAACCAAACCGAACCTTTTTTCCATGAAAAAATGAGCCAAACCTTTTTCTGATTGAGAACCAAACCGAACCTTTTTTCCATGAAAAAACGAGCCAAACCTTTTTCTTAAAACAAACTGAAGCATTTCTTGAAAGTGATTTAGTTTTCGCAAACAGTTATCAACATCTGTTCAGTTCTTTGTACTGGACCAAACCATGAACAACTTATAAGTTAATAGTATCTAAGTTTTATATAGCTAGCAGTTGTTGGGTTTTTAGTTAAAATATATGCGTCTAAATTTTATGTAGTTAGGAAAGTGGGACTGTTAAGAGGTAATCTCTAATGAACCATCTTTGGCAGGTGGATCTAAAGCAGAGTAAAGATGATGGGGAGAAATGCTATTATCAACTATCAAATGAAGAAAGGAAGAAATTTGATGAAGAAACATTAGTTAATTTGAACAAAACAGAAACGAGAAACACGAGCACCCAGCGTGATGAGCTTAACAATGAAAACTCAAAGGTATGGTCGGATTATTAAAAAGCTAGTCTAAAATACACTTCAATTTCTTGGAATCCAGCATGCAAAATGGTTATTGTGATGCACCTTTGCAAAGAAGTGTTATATACTTCAATTTCAGCTGTTAGGAAAATCATAGTTCTGCATCTATTATCACCAATAGAGATATATAAACTAATATTCTATTGCAGTTTGATGGAAAAGATTTTAAAGGGGAAAGAAAAATACTTGAAGAAGAGAAACTTCTCAACGGGTTTGGCAACGAGTACATAGTGGTATGCTATGATCTCTTTCAGCATGCATTATTCCTAATTAATACTATGTTTGTGTACCGGCATAAACTTTTATTCCACTCCTAATTTCAGCATAAAAATATTTCAAGTGCTTCAGTTCCACAAATTTTTCATCCTTACTTGCTTAATTTGTATCATCTAAAAAGTAGGAAGGCACAAGTGGAAGATTTCACTATTCACATTGAATACATCAGTTCACTTTTATCTTGAAATATTTTTAGATGTAACTCATTCCTAAGAATACTTGACAGGCACCATTCACGCGTATATATTTCAAGATGTTACTTATTCCTAATTCTCTTATCGTTAGGCACACATTTATGTTTGGATTGAAAAAACTGAATCCAGAACATGCATATTGAAAAAACCCCTTCTCTAGTTAATGTTGAAAATCCAAAAATGACAAAAATTGCATTGTTTGTTCATATATTTATGACGTACATGTACCAGATAACCATCTTGGTAGCTGCTAAAGGAGCACATAAGCTTCCTACCATCTATGGAGCTGAAGATATGAAGAAGGCCTTACAAAAGCTTAGAACAGTTCTCTCGAGCCAATTATTGGTATTAGTCATCAAATTAATCCATTTTTATACTTGAATTAATGTCATTTCTTCAACAGTGATCACACCAAGTTCAATTTTCTTACAGGCTGGGAAGGTGTTGTGGACCCCACAGAATGAGGATGAGACTCTCACAAAACAACAACTACTTGAAGACTATCCTCAATTAGCAGATTGCATGAAAACCTTTCTTGTTAAGAAACATGAATGAAACAAATGCTTAATCACGTTCTCTGTGCTAAATTATTTCCCTAACTTGAACTTCTTTTTCGGCTTTTAAAATTAAAAATCTACATAAAATCAGTTCAATATGCTCTTAGGTTTTAACTGTTAGTTCTTTTTACATTTAATTGTATACTTGAACTTAATTTGCATTAACAATGTAAAATATGTGTACATTTGTTATCCAATTACAGTTTGTCTTGTAAGGATTTTTTTTTTCTTTTAAGTTATATCCAGCATTATCTTTGATTGGTTGCAATGTTTTTTTTTTTTTTTTTTTTTTACCGCCTTTTTTTATTTTTTATTTTTTTTTTTTAATTTAAAAATTTTAAAAAAAATTTTTTTTT
>Ga0099824_1010706_pt1 | contig 10672 bp, 9 predicted proteins | sample SiratrowhiteBW_FD_76837 | JGI IMG/M metagenome (GOLD analysis project Ga0099824, IMG submission 76837) | Root nodule microbial communities of legume samples collected from California, USA - Siratro white BW | ecosystem: Host-associated > Plants > Roots > Nodule | place: USA: California... | reverse complement strand
TTGCCGGAGACGGCCCGAATCTCGGTACCGTTGGTGTCGCGCTGATCATACATCGACAGCGCCTCGTAGCGCGCGCCGGAGTTCATGCCGAAGCCGACATGCGAGACCGCATAGGCTTCGCGATCTCCCCAGGCAGCGAGATAGGCGCGCATCATCGCGGCATCCGTGCCCTCGCCTTCCAGCTCGACGACATAATCGTCCTTCAACGTCATCTTCACGGGCGATGTCAGGTAGCGCTTGAAGGTGAGATTGATGTCACCAGGCGCCATCACCAGAGTGCCGTTGACGGTCCCGCTCTTGGGGAAGCTGACGACGATACCGCCGGGCCAATGTGCCAGCGTGCCGGGCTTGTCGGTCCAGCCCCACACACCAACCGTCGAAGCGCCGACCATGTCGACATCGAGCGCCGTGCCGGCCTTCGAGGTCACCCGCATCCGCTTGGTCCCCCGCAGCATCTTCGCCGCCGCGCGAACGCGCTTCTCAAGCGCGGAATCCGGCACCATGCGCTCCAGCGCTTCGGGATGCTCGTTGGAGATCACCAGGATCCGCGCGCCGGCCTTGAGGATCTCGGGCGTTTCCACCGCATGCATCAGGCCTTCGATGGTGCAATCCACCACAAACCCGGCCTGCTGAAGCGCCGTGATGACTGGCCGGAGCTTTTGCATTGCCTCGCTCGCGCCGGTGGAGCGCACCGGAACGACATGACGGTTACGCGGTGTCGGCATCACCAAGTGAAACGGCCGCGCGCCCATGCGCAGCAGGGCCAGCTCCGCAAGATGCACGTTCAACGCACGCGACTGGGTTTCCGAGAGGATCGCCGCGGTATCGCCGGCCTTGACGGCGCATCGCTCAAAGATCTCGCAGAATGCGTCAATCCATTTTGCTTCGATGCGATCAGCCAGCATGGTTCTCTCCCGGTCTTCTATTTGTTCGTTACGCTTCGGGAAAACCCCGAAGCAGGTACGATCGCACGGCGCCCAGCAGGCCATTCAGGATCAAGCCTAGCAGCGATATCGTGATAAGCGGGACGAACATGTCCACTGCCTGGAAGGTGCGGGCCGCCGTCACGAGCGCGTGGCCTAGTCCATCCGTCGATGTGATCATCTCGGCCAGAAACACGACGATACAGGAAATGACAAGGCCGATCCGGCACCCAGTCAGGATCGATGGCATCGCCGCAGGCAGCACCACCTTGAAGAGGATTTCATAGCGTGGTGTTCCCGCCGCCATAGCCGACCAGATCAGCTTCTGCTCGACGGTCGATGCACCATAATAGGTCGACAGCAGAATGGGAAAGAGCGCGTCTGCGGCCACCAATGTGACCTTCGATCCGTGACCGAACCCGAGCAAAAGCAGGAGCGCCGGATAGAGCGCGACCTTGGGCAACGGCGCCAAGACGCGGACGATCGGACGAACCACGGCGTTGATCGCCGGATTGGCGGCGGCGGCGATGCCGATACTGACCCCGAGCACGACCGCAATCGCAAACCCGGCAAACAGGCGAATCAGCGTTGCGGCGATTTCCTGCTGGAACGTCAACGTCACGAGCTGCTGAAGCAGCCGGCTGAAGACGAAGCCCGGCGGCGGCAGCAAGACCGCGGGCGCAAGGCCGAATGACACTAGGCCCTGCCACAGGGCGAGGATCAGCGCGATCGGCGCAACGCCGAGAAGGCCGTTTGGGGAGAGAAGGCGCGACATCATGAGAAGCTCAGCGGCATGTCGAACTGCGGCTCGGACCAACGCACGAGTCTGGCACGAACACTTTCGAAAATCGCGTCGAGGCAAATTCCCATTGTCCCCACGATGATGATCATCGCAAAGACGGTGTCGTATTGGCCCATGTCGAGCGCATTGAACAGGATGTTGCCGGCGCCCGACTGACGGGCGATCATCTCGCTGGTGATCATCGTGATCAGCGCCAGCACCAATCCCGTGCGGCATCCGGTCAGGATTTCCGGCAGCGCCGCGGGCAGCACGATCCGCACCAGGCGTTTCGCAGACGAAAGCCCCATCGCGGCACCCGACCACAGCATCTTCTCCTCGACCGCCTTGGCACCCTCGAAACTGTGATAGATCACGGGAAGGCTGACGCCCAGAAAGATCACCAGTGTCTTCGTGGCGTCGCCAACGCCCAGCCAGAGCATGATAATCGGCATCAAGGCGGCCTTCGGCACCGGATAAATCACCATCAGGAGCGGATTGAAGAAGGCCGCGATGCCCCGGCTGCGTCCCATCAACAGACCCAGCGGAATCGAAACCAGCACGGCCACACCGAAACCCATCGCCATGCGGCGAAGCGAAGCCAGGATGTTGGTCAAGGATTCCCTGTCGCCGAGAATGTCGGGAATTGCCCGGATCGCCTCGATCGCCGTGGGGAAGCTGTCGTTCTTCAGCGCAAGCGAGGCGACCTGCCACACTGCCAGCAATCCGATGCAGGCCAGCACCGGAGCAGCCCGCCTGGTCAAGACAGCCGACGATATCATGAGAGAGGCCCGGCTTCGTCGCTCTCATCGAACATGCGCTCGATATCGACGACGTACTTCTGGTAGCGCGGATCCAGCAGCAGCTCGTTGCGGCGGCGCGGTCGCGGCAGATCGATGTCGATGACTTGTCGGATTCGGCCGGGCGATTTCGACATCATGACGACCTTGTCCGAGAGGAAGACGGCCTCGTCGACCGAATGCGTGACGAACAGCACCGTCTTGCGGTCGCGCTCCCAGATGTTCAGAAGATCGTTCTGCAGGCGCGTCCGTGTGTGCGCGTCGAGCGCACCGAACGGCTCGTCCATCAGCAGCACTTCGGGGTGGTAGGCGAGTGTGCGCTCCAGTGCCACGCGTTGCTTCATGCCACCCGACAATTCCTTGGGATAGAAATTCTCGAAGCCCTTGAGGCCGACCATCTCAATCAAGGCCCGGCTCTGCGCCTCGGCCTCAGCGGTCCGCACACCTTGCTGACGCGGGCCATACATCACATTGCCCAGCACGGTTTTCCAGGGAAACAGGGCAAACTCCTGGAACACCGGTCCGCGATCCGGACCCGGCCCGGTGATCGTGTATCCCCTGATTTTCGCCATGCCGCTGGTCGGGCGGACAAAACCGCCGACGATATAGAGCAGTGTCGACTTGCCGCAGCCGGACGGACCTAGGATAGAGACGAAGGCTCCCTCTTCGATCGTCAGCGAGATGTCCGATAGCGCCAAATGATCCTTGCGCGCCGAGGTTTGAAAGACCTGGGAGACACGATCGATCTCGATGATTGCAGAAGCCGGCTCTTGTGAGTTCACCGGTCTCATCCATTCGCTCGCTCTTGCAGGCACTACCGTCATCCTGTCTTTCGCCTCACGCGCACGAACATTCAGCGGCACGACCTTAGCAAGAAGCCTGCCAGACGGGTCGTCGTTTTCGCACCCGTCCAGTGCGTCATTCGAACCACGGCCATTCTGCCGGGCCTTCATGCGTCACGGCTCCGCCCGGCGCCTGCCCAACCAGTCGCGCATACTTTGCAAGCGCACCCGCACGGTGACGCGGCGGACGCGGCTTCCAATCGCGGCGCCGCGCGGTGAGTTCCTGCTCATCGAGCAGGAGATCCATCCGCCGGTTTGCGGCATCAATCCGGATCCTGTCACCGTCGCGAACAAGCGCCAGCGGACCGCCAACAAATGCCTCGGGGGCCACGTAGCCGATGCACATGCCGCGGGTCGCGCCGGAGAACCGGCCATCGGTGATCAGCGCCACCTTTTCGCCCATACCCTGCCCGTAGATCAGTGCGGTGACGCCGAGCATTTCGCGCATGCCGGGTCCGCCGACCGGGCCTTCGTTGCGGATCACGAGGACCTCGCCGGCCTTGTAGCTGCGCTCACGCACCGCTGCGACACAAGCTTCTTCATCCTCGAAAACATGCGCCACCCCTTCGAAGAACTGGCTCTTCAGGCCCGCGACCTTGATCACCGCGCCATCGGGGCAGAGATTTCCCTTCAGCACCACCACACCGCCGTCAGGCATAATCGGCGCACGAACAGACTGGACAACCTCTCCGTCCGGTGCGTTAGCCGCGCCATATTCTTCAGCAAGCGTGCGGCCGGTAACGGACAGGCAGCTGCCATCGATATGGCCGCTCTGGATCAGCTCGCGGATCACAACCGCCGCGCCACCGATGTCATAGACATCCTTTGCCGTGTACTTGCCCCCGGGGCGCAGATTCCCGATTAGCGGCGTCCTGGCAAAGACTTCACCCACGTCATCGATTGTGAATGCGATGCCCGCCTCGTTCGCAATCGCCGGAAGGTGCAGCGCGGCGTTGGTCGAGCCGCCCGTCGCGGCAACGATCGCCGCTCCGTTTTCCAGGGATTTCCGCGTCACGATATCGCGCGGCAACGGTCCGCCACGCGCGAGCATCTCCATGATCAGCCGCCCGGCGTGCTGCGAGATCTGCGCACGCTCCGCATAGACACCAGGCACCATGGAGACGTTGGGAATAGTCAACCCCATCGCCTCGGAGACCATGCCCATGGTGTTCGCGGTGAATTGGCCGGCGCACGCGCCGATGGTCGGCAAGCAAGCACGCTCGATCCGCTCAAGCGTAGCGCCGTCGATGTCGCCAGTCATGAAGCTGCCGACAGCCTCATAGGAGTCGAGCACCGTCAGCGTACGCCCATCCACGCGGCCCGGCAGCGAGCTGCCGCCATAGATGAAGATAGACGGCACGTTGCAGCGAACCATGCCCATCATCACGCCGGGAAGGGTCTTGTCGCATCCGCCGTATCCGATCAGCGCATCGTAGGCCAGCCCCTGGACGACGGCTTCGATCGAATCGGCGATCAGCTCCCGAGAGAACAGGGAGAACTTCATTCCCTCGTGGTTCATGCTGATGCCGTCGGAAACCGAGACGGTCGAGAACTCGCGCGGCGTGCCGCCGGCTTCCTCGATTCCAGTTCTGGCCGCAGCCACCTGGAAGTCGTGGGTCATGTTGCAGGGCGTCTGCTCGCCCTTCATGCTGACAATGCCCACCATCGGCTTGGCAATCGCGGCGTCGTCGAGCCCCATGGCGCGCATGAATGCACGATGCGGGGCACGGTCGAGCCCGTCTGTTGTAACCCGTGATCGCAACTTCTTCATATTTGCATCTTCTTCATGCAGCGTCCCGGATGATCCGGCACGCCACGATCTTACGCGCGATAATTCGCCCGCCTCTATTGCAGCGGAGCGACGATCGTCTGATGCTTGAACTGTGCGACATCTAGCTTCGGCAGCATTCCTGTCTCTGCATAGATATCCAGCATCTTCTGGATCGCGGGGAAGTTTGGTGCTGCGCCCGGATCGCGACCGAAATCGTTGTCCTTGAGCAGATAGGTCTCGAGCACCGGAACGGGCGCCTTGAGCACTTCGTACACCACCTTCAAGGTTTCCTCGCGGTTGGCCAGCGCCTTCTTCATGCCTGACGTGATGTCACGGACATAGGCTTTGACCAGCTCCGGATTCTTGTCGACGAAGTCAGCACGGCAGGCCTCCAGGATGTGTACGATGTTCGGCATGGCCTGGGACAACGAAAACAGCTTCCTGGTGCCGCCCTTCGCCTCCGCGCGCGCGGCAAACGGCTGGTGCATGTTGACCGCATCTACGCGGCCTTGACGCAGCGCGTCCTCGGAGACGGCAAAGCCGACCTCGACCAGCTTGATGTCCTTGGCCGGATCGACGCCATTCTGTTTCAAGAGCAGATTGAACGGCCCTTGCGTGCCGCCACCGATCACGGAAATGCCCACCGTCTTGCCCTTGAGATCCGCGATCGTCTTGATGGGCGAGTCATCCTTGACTGCCCAGTAGACCGAGAAACCGCCGGGCTTCTCGAAAACGTGCTGCGCCACGATATAGGCCTTGAGATTGCCGCCGACCACGCCGTTGGCGAGCGACAGCGGCGCCTGGGTCGCACAGTCCAACGCACCGGCCGCCAATGCCTGCGTCATAGGCGCGGTGCCCTGGAATTGGGTCCATTCGATATTGTAGGACTTACCGATGCTGGGAAATTCGGCCGGCCTGCGCATCATCCAATATTTGGATTCCTCGGCCGGAATCGTCCAGCCGACGCGGATCGTCTGCTGCGCCCATGACGGGCTTGCCCCCGCGCTCGCGGCCGCTGCCGCCCCCAAAGCCAGGATCCACCTCGAAACGGTTCGCATCGTGCCACTCCGCTACTCTGGCGCCGTCCGGCGCCCGCCAACCCGACCGCCTCAAATGTTTCATGGTTCAAACAATGAGGCAAGCCGTGCGAGCAAGCGCTTTTGCCGTTCGATGTGCAATGTATGGTAAAGCGGCGTCGCATTGCGACAGAAGGAGGCAACCTATGGCTGATGAGAACAAGGCAAACCCGCAAGGCACCGAGAAGCTCGGCTATCTCGGCCTTGGACTCATGGGAACGCCGATGGCCCGACGCCTGCTCGAGGCCGGCTATCAAGTCGCTGTCTGGAACCGCTCGGAGGGCAAGGTGGCGCCGCTCGCCAAGGCCGGTGCCCAGCGCGCGGTCACGCCTCGTCATCTCTTGGTGAACTCGGATATCGTCTTCATGTGCGTGACGGATGCGGCCGCGGTCGAAGAGGTGATCTTCGGGCCCGAAGGTCTGGCATCGGCGCCTGGTTCTGGCAAGCTTGTCGTCGACTTCTCGTCGATTCATCCAGACGCGGCGCGCGATCTTGCAACGCGACTAAAAGACGCCAACGGTGCGGGCTGGATCGACGCGCCGGTATCCGGGGGCACGAAGGGCGCCGACGAAGGCACGCTCGCCATCATGGCGGGCGGTGAAGCGGACGACATCGAGAGGGTGCGGCCCTATGTTCTGGCCATGGCACGCAGGTTCACTCACATGGGGCCGGTCGGCGCCGGCCAGACCACAAAGCTTTGCAACCAGGTGATCGTCGGATGCGCGATGGCCGTGCTCGCGGAAGCAACGCGCCTGGCCGCGAACGCCGGAATCGATGCCAATCGATTGCCCGAAGCGCTCGCCGGCGGCTTTGCAGATTCAATCCCGCTCCAGCTGTTCGTGCCACGGATGGTGCAGGGCATTCACACCCCGCCGCTCGGCCACATCGCCACGATGCTCAAAGACCTCGATACGGTTGCCGATGTCGCACAGGCGACGTCGACGCCGGTGCCGATGGCTTCGCTTGCCGGACAGCTCTTCAGGCTAGCGAAGGCCGCGCGAGGTGCGGACGCGGACGCGTTGGAGATCTACAAGCTTTCAGCGGCAGAGCGCCACGCTGTCTAGGGCGACCTGAAGAGCGTTAAGGCGCCTTCTTGCGCTCATCGTCGGCCATGAAGCGACCGAACGCCCCTCTCGCGAAGAGCAGCGGCTCCGTCGCATTGTAGGTATAGGCTTCGACCGCGCCGAGAAAGATCACGTGGTCGCCGCCATAGTAGCGATTCACGGAGCGGCATTGAAAGTTGGCGACGCTCTCGGCGAGCACCGGCGCGTTGCCGAGGCCAGGTGTCCAGCCGACGCCGGTGAACTTGTCATCCGACGATTTAGCGAATTTGTTCGCAAGTTCTTGTTGTGAAGCGCCAAGAACGTTGACGCTGAAATGGCTGGCGTTCTGGAAGATGATCAGGCTCGAGGAATAGACGACGAGGCTCCACAGAACGAGCGGAGGATTCAGCGAGACCGAGGCGAACGAATTGCACGTCAGTCCGTAGGGCTTGCCGTCGGGCGCTGCCGCCGTGATGATGGTCACGCCCGTTGCGTAGGTTCCGAGCGCGTTGCGAAAGTCGCGAGGATCGATCTGGGAGCTGTCGCTAGCGAACTCGTTAGCGGGATCGGGAGCACGGGGCTGCTTCGGCAGATCATTCATCGGCCGACCTCACAGCGTGAGATTCTCGGACGGCAGGCCCAGCGCCACCCGTCCATAATTGGTCCCCGCCGCATCGAAATTGAACGCGAGATGCGAGTTGATCGCGTGCGCATCACGGAACTGCCGCTGCAACACGCCGGTCGTGAACAGACCACGCGCGCCGCTCGCGGCAAACAGCATCGAGACCGCGTCCGTGCACAAGTTCACTGAAAAAGATCCGTCGCGCCGATATCTGGTCTTGGTCGCCATGTCAGGGATATGGCCGCACCGTGCGTCCTCCATGGCCTGGAGACACGCCGACCGCATGATCAGGCGTGCGGCGTCGATCTTGGCCGAGGCTTCCGCGATCTTGATCTGGGTGCTCTGAAAATCGCTCAGCTTGGCCCGGTTGTAGGTCGAAATGCGATGGCGTGCGACCTCCGTGTAATCGTCGAGACACGCCTGCGCATTGCCCAGCGCAACGCCGGAGAGGACGTAAGGAAATAGCGAGAACACGGGGAGCGCATACAGCGGATTCGGGTTGACCTTGCTTCCGGGCGTCGGGCCGCCGGCAAGGTCCCCGACGGCGACCGACATATGGTCAGCCACGAAGGCGTCCCTGACCTCCACGTCGCAAGATCCCGTCCCGCGCAGTCCGGCCACGTTCCAAGTGTCCAGCACCTTGTAATCGCCTTTCGGCAGCAGAAAAATTCGATACTCGATGCCGTCCGCCTCGTCGTCGGAGTAGACCACGCTTGCAAGCATATTCCATTCGCAGGAGGCAACGCCCGAGGAGAATGGCCAGCTACCGTGCAGCCGGTATCCGCCCTCGACCCGCGTGGCGCGTCCGGCGGGAAAAATGAATGAGGATGCGATCAGAGCGTCCGGATCGCGGCCCCAGACCAGATCCTGCGCCTTCTGCTCGAACATACCGAGCATCCAGTGATGGCTCGCCAGATTGGCGAGATTCCAGGCTACCGACGCATCCGCCTGCCCGAGCAGCTCGGCGCAATCGACGAGAGCGACATAGTCGAGCTCGGCCCCGCCAATCCGGGCCGGTTGGAGCATTCGGAACAGGCCAGCGTCATGAAGATCGATCTCGGTTTCCGAGGGGAGCTGCCGCAGCTCCTCCGTCCGCGCCGCCCGCTCGCGTAATCGCGGCACGCGGCCGCGGGCCTTCGCGATCATTGCCGCATAGGCGCCTTCGCCGGCTTCCGGTCCGGCGGACCGTCCCATGCTCGGCTTTCGATCCGGCGCCATTCGCGTCCCTCAATTTCACGTATTTATGCGGCCGCCCCTTCGCCAAATCAAGCCAATGCAGCCGGTATTGCAAAGCATCGATCCGCGCGCTGCACGTGCCTGGTGCCATGGACCGTCCTTGGGCTCATGTCGGCGTCGAGGGTCTGGCGGAACCAAACACACCTTTCTGGGTAAACTCCGTGATCCGACGTTCGTCGTAACCGAGGATATTGCGCAAGACGTCCTTGGTATGCTCGCCCAACAGGGGCGCCGCAACGGGATCGATCGCGCCGGTTAGGCTCATGGTAATCGGCGGCTCGATGTTGGGCACCCATTCCGCTGTTGGGTGCGGAATCCGGTTCAGGCGATGGCGCTCGCGAGCCTCGGGCGCATTGAAACCCTCCTCGACCGTCCGGAGATAGCCGACCGGGATATTCGCCAGCTTCATCTTCGCCATCCAGTTCTCCAGAGTATCGCTGGCAAAGACCTCTGCAATGGCTGCCCGCAAGAGCTCCTTGTTCTCCGAACGGGCTTTGCGCGTGGCAAACCGCGGATCTGAGATGAGATCGGGCCGATTCAGGACCTCGACCACGAGCCGGCGGTAGAGCCGGTCGTTGGCGCATGCCATGTAGAGCGGCCCGTCAGAGGCCTCGTAGACGCCGACTGTGGGAGAGCCGCTCGGCGAATTGCGGAACCGGCCGGGATTTTCGCCGTTGATGAGATAGGCCATGCCATAGAAGCCGGTCATCGCCATCGCGATATCGAACAGGGCGACTTCGACATGTTGGCCGCGGCCGAGCCGGTCGCGCGCCAGCAACGCCAACAGGATTGCATTGCAGGCAGACATGCCTGTCGCCATGTCCACGATGGGCGGACCGGTACGAACCGCTGGGCCGTCGGCAAATCCGTTGAGCGACATGAAGCCGCTTTCCGCCTGCGTGATGGGATCGAAGCCCGGCCGCGAGGCAAACGGTCCGGTACGTCCGTAGGCGGAGATCGAGCAATAGACCAGCCGAGGATTGAGTGGCGCGACCGACTCATAGTCGAGCCCGAACTTCTTCATGACCCCACTCGAAAAATTCTCCACCACCACATCTGCTTTGCGGATGAGATGCAGCGCTATCTCTCGAGCCTCCGGCACGGCAAGGTCGAGCGCAATGCCGCGCTTGTTGCGGTTCAGGCTGAGATAGGCGGCGCTTTCGCCGCCAATCTCGGCGTGCTCATAAGCACGCGTGTCGTCGCCGCCGTCCGGATTCTCGATCTTTATCACGTGCGCGCCATAATCGGCGAGCGTCTGGGTGCAGGCCGGCCCGGCGACCACGCGCGTGAAATCGACGACCAGCAGACCATCGAGCGCACTCGGCCCTCCCGTCCCTCGCGACGAACGTACCGGCAGTTGAGGCTTGGTGGGCATCGATAGCGCTCTCCCTTGCATCGGCTTATGGCCGCCGAATTTCCTGCAAGAGCAAACTTAAAGCCTTACGCTGCCAACTTCGCAAGTGTTTCACCCGCATTGCCTATAAACGCAAAAGAAGCCCGGCAGCCGTCGGGCTGCCGGGCTTCTCGCCATCCTGCGCATACAGACTACGCCACAACTCTGATGAACCATACACACCGCGT
>Ga0099824_1010700_pt1 | contig 10677 bp, 4 predicted proteins | sample SiratrowhiteBW_FD_76837 | JGI IMG/M metagenome (GOLD analysis project Ga0099824, IMG submission 76837) | Root nodule microbial communities of legume samples collected from California, USA - Siratro white BW | ecosystem: Host-associated > Plants > Roots > Nodule | place: USA: California... | reverse complement strand
ATCATCAGTACCACTGCTAGCAAAAACATCATCAAACTCTCCAAAGCCTTGGAAGTATTTGTGGGGCATTCGGACAACCTCTTCCCACTTCCTATCATTAAGAACCCAGATGCCAATTCCTTTTATTATGTCAGGTCGATCTTGCTTACCAATTCCGCCCACCATCACTAGCTTCTCCTTCATATTCATCAAACGGCCACATGTTAGTGAACAGGGTGCAGCAATAAAGCTCCTTCTCAAGCTAGTTTGAGAAGTGAGATTAGAGATATTATATGCAATAAGTGCATGCCTACTTTCTGAAGGAACACCCCCAGCAGAGTAGACTAAAAAGTATAACACACCATTGCATATCACACTCTCATTACCACCTCTCCACCCTGTCAAAACCTCTGTTAAAGTTGTCGTCCAGGTCCCTTTCTGTGAGTGGTATATGTGAATTGAGATCTCCCACTGGACAAAATCCTCAGGGATTTGTTTTGATTTCACAATTGCCAGAGTGTAACTGTGGGATTTCCTGTTCACTGACATTGCCAATGCACTGTAATCAGAAAATTTCAAACCTGGAGGACCCTCAAGCCTTCTGCACTTCTTGGTAATAGGGTTGCACATGCATAATTTGCTTCTGCTGTCATTGTCCATGAAGCAAACTAAACCATAAGAAGAAACAACGAACCAACTAGATGTTTCGATGAAGGGAAGCTCAATGCTATACCATTTCCGTAGGATAGGATCATAAGCATAACCAGTTGGTTCATCTGAGTAAGTGAACATAAAGTACCAAGGTCTCTGTGACAATGAATTGGAAGGATTCCATTGAAACCTTTCAGAAGTAACAATCTCATGCCATCTTTTACACACAGAACTTGCTCTAAAAATGCTGACAACGGGGAGATAGGCTAGGATTCGCTCCACCAATTCATCAGGTAACACTGTGTTCACAGAAACAGCAGTTCCCTCCGTATCAACTTCCTCACCAAAATCCAAAACTGAATCAAACTCCCTAGTCTCCCTCCGTGCCCCATCATCTAAGTGGCTTATCCATGATGTGTCTCCCGCCATAATAGAGTTGAAAGTAAAGGGCTTCAAAAGTACTCAGCTAACTGTTAAAACATCCTAACAAACAAGAAAGAAAACCAAATATTATATCACCTCAGGATATTCCAAATCATGAAAATCAAACTAGTACAGAGGGTGAAGCACCTCATGACAAAATGGAAAAGACATTCAAAAAACTCACTGAATCCTGTCCTAGGAGGAACATAAACAAGATCAAACACACACAAAAAGTACTTTCTTGGGTATGGTAAATGATCAAAGGATGAATTCGACAGAATAAAGCATGTGGACAATCAGATCTCACCAAAGATAATAAGATTCAGACAAAAAATTACCTCCTCACAAGAAGAAAATCAATAATTCCAACCCCCTGGTAAAAGGACCACAAAGAAACTAAAAGTCATCACAAGTCCTATTTTTGTACCTGTTCTAGAAAATCTGGTCCAGTCCACATGCTACTGGCAAGATTGTGTGTGAAGTTTGAAATTAGCAATCAAAGCCAGACCCCACCTCCGGAAAATTTCTTAAAAATTGTTTGGTACAATGAAACTAACATTGCTAACAAATCCAAATACAACCTTGGTAACAACCAAAAGGAGCTGAAAACAGACGGCCAAGTATGTAATATTTTAAGTACACTAATAGATAACACGGCAACCACACTCAAAAACAGCATGCTTCAAGATGAGCTCATAAATTTCATGTGTCAATGTAAAACATACAAGGAAGGCACAAAGGAAAATCACACATCCCAAAGGCAACACTTTTATCAAACATAAAAAAAGACAAAGTTCACACACATTATACGATTGGGGAGAACAAACCCTGCAACCTGCTGATCCTCGCAAGCCTTTCATACAGTGCAAAAACCAACATTTAATATCAAAAAATACCCAGAAAGCCTCTTTTCTGCACAAAGGAGGCAACATTTAGAACCCGAACAACACCCTATAAGAGATTTGGTGGGGATTCAAACATAACAAAAAGAGTGACTGAGGAAAGTGATATGAAAAGAGTAAATACCCATCAAGCAAACACGGAACATCCTTGGAGCCCAGAGACTAATCAGTGAGAAAAGTCATCCCAAACAGGAATCAAATTCCGAAAATACGCAAACAGTACAGATCAACAGACACAAAGAAAACCCCCCATAGGAAAAGAAAAACGGAAACAAGCAGCAAGAAGCCATTGAGAGATAAAAGAAAAGAAAAGATTTTGAGGATTGAAAGACAAACCCATTACAGAGAGAGATAGATACCTGGTTTGAGAGAGTCCAGCAGAGTGAGTGTGAAAAAGGGTTGCTGCAAAGTGATGGAAGGAATTTATTAAAGGGAAAAAGAAAAGAGAATAAAATTATTATTATTAGGGAATGGGAAATGAGAGGAGGAAGAAAAGCATTGAACCTTAAGGGGAAAACAGAATGGAGGGGAAAACAGAATGGAGGACGTATAAAATTTTCCTTCAAATGGGAGAACAACAAAATGGGTTGCTCTAGATTTGGTTGATAAAGAAGGCCAAGCAACACACTAAATAGAGAGAGAGTGAGAGAGAGAGTTTTTCTTTTTCCCTTTTGTTTATTTATTTTGGTGTGGGGTTCATACATCAAAAACGACACCAATTGAAGTGCGGTTTTAGCGTGGGGTGGGGTGGCTAGTGCCTTCTATGGGGGAATAGGGAAGCGCGTGCCGGTAAGTCAGAACTTCGGCTGAGTTATACGGAAGCGCGTGCCCGGTGCATCAGAAGATTGGCTGAGTTACACGGAAGCGCGTCCCGGTGCATCAGAAGTTTGGCTGAGTTATAAGGAAGCGCGTGCCCGGCGCGTCATAAGTTCGGCTGAGTTATTAAGAACAATAGAATAGATGAAAAATAAATAATAAATTGTATTATTTTTTATTAAAAAAAAAAAAAAAAAAAAAGAGATGAACATAAAATAAAAAATTTTGGTGAGATTTACTAAGTTTTTAATTCTCTCATTCTTATGTTTAATTTGTTAAACAAATCCATTTAATTTCACCATTCATGTTTTCATATCTTCTAATCTCACCAAATATGTTACTAGAATTGTATACTTAATTTCAGTGTAGTTTGAGCCTCTAACATTATTTTTAACACAGCCTTTTATTAGTTAAAATATATTGAAAGGTGCAAAACTAAAGATCACATTGTGTGGTTTCAAATAGATTTAAATTAATAGAAAACAGTGTATCAAGCAAATATTAGAAAAGATGTTATTCATTTATTTATTTATGTTTTTAATCTACAAGTATTAATATTGTGCAATTTTGGTCACTTATATTGTAATTAGCATTCAAATCATTTAATGTTACACATCTCAAAACTTGGGATGATGGTCTAAAATGTAATTGAACATTTTCTTGTGTGTTTTTTGGTTTGTAGATGATTTGGTTTTTGAGACAAGTTTGAAGAATATGATCATAATACAATGTGTAATGAGTTATATGAAAAAAATAAATAAACTTTTATACATTAGAAATATACTAAATAAATTATACCCCATGCTAACTCAATAATGTATCCAAAATTATATGAAGACCAAAAAAGAAAGTAAAAATTATAAAAATCTGAAAATAATAACATGATCAAGGAACCATGGTGTATCTCTAGTTGCAGGTAAGTCACCCAAAGCTAATCATTCTTTTAGGTTTTACGTTGCAAAATTAAATAGTTTCAAAAATTTACACATTCAAAAAGTTATAGTTAACTAATAAGATTAAGAAAATTGAAACACTAGGTTATTTTTTTTAAGTAAAGACTTTTGTTTTAAGTTAAAATTAAAACTTCGTTTACATTTAATTCATAAAATAATATCTGAAAAATATTATTCTTTTTTATTGGAAAACCTAAACCTATCATGTCAAAAATAATACTTTTGTCAATACACAAAGTGATAACACAATTTACGAGTAAAATTTAAAATTTTTACTAACGTTCTTCATTTTTTTTTAATCATTTTATTCTTAATTTGTTTATGGATAATTTACTTGATTGAATAACATCGTCCACATGACTTTAAAATATTTTTCACAATCTTCTTAAAATCAATTTCTTAAAATTGAAACTTTATTTATTCTATTATCTATTCAATTAGTTTTTAGTGGGAAGGAAAGGGGAAGAAGACATCTCAGGAATAAAAGTGAACTAAAGAATAAGTAATTAATAAATAAAAAATTAGTTAGGATTAAAATCATATCTTACATTATTGAAATTATTGTCATAAATAACTTAAATCACTAACATAACTCATGATCAACTCAAAAAATCATTAACAAACAAATTAAGAAATACAATTTTACACTATTCACAAATCTATGTGCATAGTTATGCAAGTTTCTCCCAAGTTTTTAAGTAATGGAATTGATTAAACTAAATTAAGAGAGTACTTGAAATCACAATCATATAAAAGATAACATTTATCATTTAAATAAATATAAAATTTTAAAACATTAATGAATTGTATAAATGTGTAAATGAAGGTTGAAAATACTAATGATATTAATGGATAATATAAATATCACTAAAAAAAATTAATTTTAAAAGAGATTTTATCCTAAGTTACAAAACTTCAAATAAACCATACACCTAACAGGGGATTTTGAGGATTTTGAAATCCTGATAACTCTCTGCTGTTTTCCCCTAAACTGTATACAAGTTTTATTATTTTAATATTTTTTAAATTATATTCATTTAAACATTTGAAACACTGGTTAGGTTTTTCAGAAGCGCTTATTGGCTAAAATAAATTAAGAGAGTACTTGAAATCTCAAATTTAAGAGAATGAAAAAGAAAGAGGTGAGAAATATGAAAAAAATTTATTAACCATAAAAGATAGATAACATTTACAATTTAAATAAATATAAAATTTTAAAACATTAATGAATTGTAAAAATGTGAGAATGAAAGTTGAAAATACGAATGATATTAATGAATAATATAAATATCACTACAAAAAAATTAATTTTAGAATAGGTTTTATCAGAAGTTACAAAATCTCAAATAAACCATACACCGAAAATTTTATTATTTTAATATTTTTAAATTATATTCATTTAAATATTTAAAACACGGATTAGGTTTTTCAGGAACGCGTATTGAATAAGAAAGTACTTAGAAATACAAATTTAAAATAATGAAAAAAAGAAAGAGGTGATAAATATGAAAAAATAGATAATTTAAATAAATATAATTTTTTAAAACATTAATGAATTGTAGAAATGTGAAAATGAAAGTTAAAAATGTTAATGATATTAATGGATAATATAAATATCACTATAAAAATAATTAATTTTAGAAGAGTTTTATCAGAGGTTACAAAACCTCAACTAAACTATATACCTAACAGGGGATTTTGAAACCTCTGATAACTCTGGCTGTTTTTTCTTTTAAATTGTATGAAAATTTTATTATTTTAATATTTTTTAAATTATATTCATTTAAATATTTGAAACACCACTTGAAACCACAAATTTAAGAGAATGAGAAAAGAAAGAGGTGATAAATATGAAAAAATAGATTAATTATAAAAGATGACATTTACCATTTAAATAAATATAAAATTTTAAAACATTAATGAATGGTAGAAATGTGAAAATAAAAGTTAAAAATATTAATGGATAATATAAATATCACTACAAAAATAATTGATTTTAGAAGAGGTTTTATCAGATGTTACAAAAAGTCAAATAACTTATAACAGGGATTTTGAAAATCCTGATAATTCTAGGTTGTTTTTCCCTAAATTGTATAAGGGGTTTTATTGTTTTAATGTTTTTAAATTATATTCATTTGAATATTTGAAACACGGTTTAGGTTTTTCAAAGTGCATTTTTCAAAATGCAAAATGCACGCGAATTAGGTATTTTAGAAACACGGAATTAGGTTAAGATCCACACATTTCACTTCTCACCGTCTTAACGCATCATACTAAATAAGAATTAAATTTGGATATTCACTCTCAAAATTTAATAAAAAATTTGAGTATAAGATAAATATATATATATATATATATATATATGATTGATTATGTTCTAGAAGTTTAAGGTGTACATACACTTTAAAAATTAATATAAAAAATAAGTGTTTTGGTGTTTTTAGTTTAAAAAAATAGAAACTTTCTAATTAAACGTGTTTAATACTATTTTAAAATAAATTTAATATTTAATATTATATACATGTATATGTATATATATTAAATGCATTGAATATATTGAATTTTATTAATGTTTATAGTTACTTTATAAGATATATTGATAGATTAAATATACTAGTATTTTTGAAGTAAAATTTACAAATAGTTCTTAAAGTTAGTAGATTTCCTGAATCAAAAGAGTTCGGTCCAGTAGATGAAGTTGGACTATAGTAAATGAATTAATGTTCCAATTTTCCTTGAAGAAAGAGCACAACTTTAGCATTTGAGACTACCTTAAATATGAATCATGATCGCCTTATAAAAATTATAAGAGTTAAATATTTAGGTTTATAAGATTATAAAAAACTATTTAGTGGTTATTCCTTTTAGAAAATCTCATATGTTATGAAAAGACTTAAACAAATACAAATTTGAAAATATAGTTATGTGAAATTTATAATCGTGTTTTTTTATATGAATGTTTTACCAATTTGATCCTGAAAATTATATATGAAAATACTAGTTTCACTGTTATTTGGTATAATCTTTATTGTATTTTTATTAGACATTTGTTTAATATCATTTTTATTAATTATTTTAAGCTCATATTACAGTGATATTAATATTATTAACAATAATAATATATGGAGGTTGAAAATGACAAATAAATAAATTGACTGAGAAAATAAAAATAGATAGAAGGGAAGTTAGAGTGTCGAGTTGTTTGGTTGAAGAAAAAATGGATAAGAAATATGTTAGAATTTTTTTAATTTAATTAGAGATAAATAAGTTTTGTTGTAAAATTTACACCTGTCATGAGTACTATTTTGTAATTAAGATGGGACAATCATAATTAGATTAGAAGAAGAAAGATAGAGAAATATTTAGGTTTGAGATTTGAATATGTATAGAGAAAGTGAAAGTTATGGCATTTTATAATAGATGTGCATTAACTTTTCAAAATATTTATTTTATCCTTTTAAAAACAAATAATGTTATTCTTTTTGTTGGGCCATTTCATTTTAAAGAAAGAAAATTGTATTATTAAACTAATATAATCATTTATTTATAAAGTATTTAATTGATCTGAAAATATATTAATCTTTTCTTCTTACATATTTTCATTTATAATGAAAAATCAAGATTTGGTAAGTTTTTAGTTAAAAAAATATTTTAACATTTGAAAAATCAAGATTTATTATAATTATATATATATATATATATATATATATATATATAATTTTTAACTGAATCACAATAAAAAAATCACAATATTAAATGAAATTATTTTAAATACGCTTAGTTTTAAAAGAAATGAGGGTGTGACTTTCTTTTTCTTCCTATTCATATAGTGTACACAATACACATACATAGCCGCGTAGCCATTTATCACTCACAACTTACAAACCAAGGCTTCAACCTTTTTTAGGTGTCTATATAGAAAGACTTCTGCATTTTCTTGTTACCTTTGTTTTTTTTCTCATTCTTTTTATCATTTTGTTGGAAGATTTCTGGAAGTGGGGTGTGTTTTTTATCACTTGGGAGCTAGAAAGTTGCGAGATTTTGTTTAATTTCCCTTCATTGCCTTAAAATTGTTCTGTTGATGTTTTTTATTCTCTATAATCTATTTGTTTTTAAGCAAAATGGTGAAGTATGTTTTAGGTGAGTTTCGGTGTGGATATACGTATTTATTGCATGGTTTTTTGGCTATGAAGTGGATAGTGGATATACATATGTTATAACCTTTGAGTCTGCATAAGTTAAAAACCATCATAAAAATAATTATTTTAAAACAGATTTGTTTCAAAACAAAATGAACGTAATAATTTCATTTTCTTTGCTTTTTTTATTAACTTGACTGATGTAACTTATGGATAAAAATGTTTAAAATACAAATATTTAATTAATTGAGATTCAATTACATCTTTTTATATTAATGTATCTAAAACTTATAAATAGTAAAAAAATTCAAGTATCTTATAATATAATAAATTTTAGTTTGTTAGAAGTAACATGAAAATACATACTAAAAACGAGTGTTAATAAACAAGACATTTTCTCATTCACACAAAGAATATATTAGCATAGATATTTATAAGAAAGAATATTTTCAAATATTATGTTTACATTTTAATGAATGTGCAACACAAATTTTAGATAATAATATAACACTTTTTTTAATTTAAAATTTCAATTTTCTTCAATTTTAATATTTAACTTTAATAGATCTTTCAATTTTTCAAATGTCATTTGTACTTAGTGAAAACATTTGTCAATTGATTTTTAATGCAATAAGATATAAGCTTTACTTACTTTTTACTCACTTCATATATATGAGAAAATGAAACTTTATTTTTATATGTTTGCTCGTGTCATGAAATAGTGACTTTTAGAAAGACTTATGACTCATTTGTTGTCAACATACATTTGTACTAGTTTCTTATATTTCAATCTCAATTCTTCTAGTAATGCCTCTAGTCACAAGTTTTGGCATGCAACTTCTTGTTGTCAGCACACCTCAAACTATTTTTAACATTTGGATTGAGATCTATCTACCAATCCCTATTTCATGTCATGTGGCTTGAGAATCCAATATCAAGATACTAAGAGGAAGAATCTTCATTATTGTTTGTGGTCACCATTAAGCACTTGATCTGAATCAAATCCATCATCATCTTGTGTCAGACGAGCCTCATCATCTTTCTTACCTTTTATGTTAGCATTACTATCTTACCAATACTTATAAGAAAAATGCTAAAATTTTTCACAAATATAACACTACACCTTTCTTTTATCAGGATTCATTCTACACATTCTTCCTTTATATTGATAGCCTCATCTAGAATTTGAATTTTCTCTCTGTTCATTGCCACCATAAGAATAATATTGAGAGGTGGAGCCATTTGAACCTCCACTTCTGCCTCCTCTATATCTTCCTCTACCTCTTTTACTCTAAGTACCATGATCCCTATTCTTTTCTCTAATTTTGGCTTGCAAAGCTTGTTCTACAACCATTTCATTACTTTTCCTCTCAATTACTCTCTGGTCATATGCCTCTAGGGAGTTTTGCAGCTCTTCAATAATTAAGGTTTCAAGATCTTTCAACTCTTTTATAGCAACAACAATATGATCAAACAAATGAGTTAAAGTTCTGAGTACTTTTTCAAGAATCTTGTTGTCAACCACTGTCCATCATAGGTTAGCATGGAATTAATTAGCACAAATTATATTTTTTTTAAATATTCCACAATGGTTTCTTGCTTAGTCATGGGGAGAAGCTCATATTGCACTACAAGAAAAACATTATTTAGAGAATAACTTTTAGTTAACAAATGAAATGGTTGCTTAATTGTGACCAAAATAGTCATCAGATTAAATTTTTGTTGCTAAATAAGTACAAAATAAAAGTAATGATTGAATTTAGTGACAAATTAAGTTAAGATAATTGGTATCTAACATTAGATACTAATTTAGAATCTAATGGTATAGGTCACTAAAACCTTGGTAGCTAATGTTAGATACCAATTATCTTGACTTAATTGGTCACTAAATTTAATCATTACTTTTATTTTGTATTTATTTAGCAACAAAAATTTAATTTAGTGACTATTTTAATCACAATTAGCAACTATTTCATTTGGTAGCTAAAAATTATTCTCTAAATAACCTTTTGTTTTTCTTGTAGTGTTCCTTTCAAAGAGATTGTAACTTCACCTTTGTTTTTCTAGAATTTCCATTTACTTGTTTTAGAGTATCCCACATTTGCTTTGAAGTTGTGACTTTTTAAATTTTATAAAAAGCAACCGGAGAAACACATATGTCAACACCCAATTTCGTCCGGGCAAATAAAAATTATTTTTGCAAATATAAAAAAGGAAAAAATAAAATAAAAGAATAAAAATAAGAAATTAAAACTTTTTAACATGTGTGGTTTAGTTTCTTTGGTATTTAGAATAAATAATAAAAAGGAACTTTGACTTTATAAGTAAGGTTTGATTAAATAATAATAATAATAATAAGACAAAATGAAATTTGTAAAAAATGATAAAATAACAAAAAATAGGATGTTGGGTTTGTCTTAAAATTAATTGAATAAAAAAATTAAGTGAACCCAACTGAATAGAGAGAGATGTTTTCTGAAGTCTAATTTACTAATAAAAAAGTTACTGTTTACACCTCCTTATCTGTTAATTATGTTTGCCACATAAGTCCTAAGGTTTACAGAAACACATTGCCCATTCAAGTTAGTACCTTTTAATTCTTTAATTAGTGCCTAACAAATTTTATCTCTCATAATTAAATTTTCACCTTTTTGCCTTCTCATACTTATCGTAATCATGCATTTAACATTTAACTAATAGTCATGCTTTTAACATTTAACCAAAAGTCATGCTTTTAACATTTAACCAAAAGTCATGCTTTTAACATTTAACTAACAATCATGTTTTGACATTTAAACTCCCATAGCCTTATTT
>Ga0099824_1010696_pt1 | contig 10681 bp, 3 predicted proteins | sample SiratrowhiteBW_FD_76837 | JGI IMG/M metagenome (GOLD analysis project Ga0099824, IMG submission 76837) | Root nodule microbial communities of legume samples collected from California, USA - Siratro white BW | ecosystem: Host-associated > Plants > Roots > Nodule | place: USA: California... | reverse complement strand
ATCACTACCTGTAAGAACAATGTCATCAACATAGACAACTAGATAGATACACCCAGCATTCGAATGACGATAAAAAACTGAATGATCTGCCTCACTGCGAGTCATACCAAATTCTTTAACAACGCCGCCACGTGCGGCGGCAGAGATGACGGTGGTCGGAATTAAAACGGCCACTACAGGCGCGTTGGTGCTTAAATTGTCGCGATTCCAAAGGCACAGTAATCGCCTGGATGAGGCGCTCCTGATGGTGGTGTCGCTGACCCAATCGGCAGCGGCGGCGGCAAAGGTTACGGCAACGGCAACGGAGGCAACTGAATGAGACGATGAATAGTGGGTTCACCGGAAAAAATTTAACCCTAACCCTAGGCTCTAGATACCATATTAAAATAGAGAAATAGGTATAGGATTAATTTCCTTGTGTAAAAATACACATAAAGGGATGTTTATTTATAGATGATAAAAATAACAGAAATAGTAACAAAATAACATAGAACATGGGCTAAGTCTGTTATATTCAACACATATCATTTTGTTTTTTGTCTTCTATATTAGGATGCTCTTGTAATATGCAGACTCCTTTTGGTCTTGTGTAACTTGTCGGAATTAGACCTGTAGGGTTATTGTACTATCATCCAATGTTCAAATATCTGAATTTTGATTCTTGATTTATTGATGCCTAATTTCTAAATTCAGCTTCTATGATCCACATAATCTGTCATTTGTGTTTATATTATTAAGTTGTTCTTTGTGGTTTGTGCACATGCTTCTGTACTTCTCTGTACTTATTTTTTATGTCCTGCATTCTTTCTATTGATGGATTGACATAGAAATTTTTGTGAATTTATCAGTAACTAATTTAAGGAGATTTTTCATTAAAAATTTGATTAGGACTTATGACATGCCAAGTTTGCCTTTCATTTTGCATTTAGTGGCATTTTGAATGTTATCATTTTGCATTTGGTGGCAAGGGTATCTAAACAGTCTCCAAATTCTATATACTAATTTTAATGACTTATTCTCAGCCTTCTTTGTGTTTGAAATATTTGTGGTTTTGCAGTCCAGAACATCCCTCATTTCGAGCACGTGGCCGGTCCATGCTTAGTGGTGATAGGACAGCATTTAGAGATTTTACTGATGATCAAGCTACATCAAGGTTGTCATCTTTTTTATCCCTAAATATCTGCTTTTATACTGTTAAGTTATATTGCCCACTTGTTTTTGCTAGTATACTGTGTCTTTAGTTGTTACTAAATTTATTTATTTATTTGTTTAGGGTTCTCCTTACATTCTGAATAAAGACTGGCTGATAACTTTTGTTTACCCAGGATTATGTTGCTCTGTCATGCTTTTCACTTTATTATTTTTATTATTATTATTTATATAAAATCAGTATTTTCACATGATTGTAATGGAAGAGATTAAAATATGTGTATGTGTGTATGTATATATCAAATGGCGTGCTACTTGAGGTTAAATCAAACACAAATATAGATTTATGGTAAGATTCGCTGAGACAAATTTTAGACATGAAAAAATGCAGTGTTAGGTTTGTGGGGGGATCCACTTGAGCTATGAAGAAATCTATGGATTTAATATTGTAATTATTTGCCTTTTACTAGATTCCACATAGTATTGTTATGTTGTGCAAAACTTTCAACGAGTATGCGTTTTTAATCTTTAATATCTTCACATTCTGTCTGTCAGTTCACTTTGAAATGTTGCTAAAACCTAAATAGATAAGAAAAAAAAAAAAGTAATCACCACCTTAATTATCATCAGTCTAGATGCTGGATTGGACTAGGGACTGTAGAAATGATTTGCCTTTCTGCTCATAATTTGTTGTGGTTTGTTGCTTTTGAAGTACTGTTTTCTTACATACCCATCATGAAAGTATATCTTACCTCTCTACTTTTAGATTCGTTGAATTGAATGGGATTAAGTAGGATGTGATTGTGTGGGCCAGCATCTACTTTGCTCATCACATGCAATAATTATATATAGAATGACGCAGATTTTTTTTTTGTCCTTATTCTTTTTAATCTCATGATTTCTTCTTATGCATATGGTTTATAAGAAAAGTTTGTTCATTTCTCAGATCTAGCTATAGGTCAGATGGCGCCTCCTCATCAGAAGCCCGTAGGATAAGAAGAAGAAGCATCAGCATTACACCTGAGATTGGAGATGATATCGTAAGGTTGATTGTTGTTCTAATATGCTTCTGGGTTTATACTCGCTTCATTGTGAAGTGTGTTTTCCTTGGCATATTGTGATATCTGTTTGAAATGTTTAACTGTCCAGCTGAATTTCTGTTTTCTAGTATGCTTTATTCTTTGTGATTCATTCCTTTTTGGACATATGCATACTCGCATGTATTCTTGGATTTGTTGAAGATGATAACTTCCCTGGGTCATTCTCTTCACGGAACATATTTGTTTTTGGTAGGTGTCTAGTTGATACACTCTTTCTTTATCTTAACTTTTTTTGTCAAAGGTTTTCCTTTCATGTTATCTTCTGCATTTGTTTTTTTCAAGTGTAGAGAGTTTGATTTTTGTTTTTTCTCTTTAGTTATTTGGCTTTTCTGTTGTGCTTACAGACCATTAGTAGAAAGTAGAAAATGGTGTTGCCATGGCAACCAAACTGATCAAGTAGGGGTCTTATTTTTTTCTATTTAAAATCTCATGAAGGATTACAGATGCCCAGTGCAGAGCTGGTAATTTGTATTTATTGAGATTCATTAAACTAGGTCTAGTTGGGGCAAACATAACATATTCCGGCTTTTAAAGCTGGAAGTGATTTATTTGTGGAGCAAAGATAACATCTTTTGCTACTGGATGTTATTCTTTTGATTTGTGGCTTTTTTAGGTCGTCTTTCTGTACCTGATATTATTCAATTCGAGGTAAATGAAGTGTGTGATTTATCTTGAAAAGGATTTAGCTATGAGAGAAAAGATCTTTATTGAATTGAATAATTTGAAATAGTACATTAGCATATACATTTGAGAACTTTCTTCTTAAAATAATGATTACAAAAGATTTGTATACTTGTAATGATTACAATATCTTCTTGTAACTCAACAAAATATTTTCTCGTAACTCAACACTCCCCCTCAAGCTAGTGAATGATATCTATCATTCCCAGCTTCAATGTGAAATCGTGTGGGAAGACCCTCTGTAAGAAGGTTTGTTAAATGAAGCCCCGACGGGACATAAGAAGCAGCGGTGATAAGGCCACCATCTAGTTTTTCTTTGATGAAGTGCTGATCTATCTCTACTTGTTTGGTCTTACCATGTTGAACTAGATTGTTAGCAGTGCTAATAGCTGATTTGTTATCACAATAGAGTCATAGGCTCTTTTCGCCGTAGTATGGTGCATTCTACTTGAATGTAATGCAAAAATTTTAGTTGCAGATGCGTAGTTCCTCTTTTACGGAACAAACTTTGTTCTAGTACATTGGAGGTGCACGGACTCAAATAGGTTATAGGGGAGGGAGATAGCGGAGGTTGAACTTCTGACATTGTCATTACGTCCAAGCAAGCCAGTGCTGATTTAGCTAAAAGCTTATCAAGAAGGGTTTCCTTTACCTAATATGAAAGGGGTCCTGGATTAGCTTTTTCATTTATTTTTCTTAATTTATTCTTTCCTTCCCCCTCCCCCCTCACCCCTGTTTTAAGAGGATTCCTTACCCTCTGGGCCATGTATCTCTGGATTCTTTATAGATATTATGTGTAACATATAAAAGCATTAAATCTGAATTGCTTTATCCATAAATCTCTGCTTTAATTCTAACTTCAAAGTTGTATTAATTTGATTTATTGGTAGGATTGGAGACTTGAATGCTATGTCTGGTTCCTGCTTTAAGCTAAATAACTAACTCAAATAATGCATGATTGTGATATGTACCTGTGTTGAGTACAGTTAATGATCCTTCTTTCCTAATATCCAAACTTCATAGTTATTTGTTATTTTATTTGTTTAATGTTTTGTATGTGTGTTGGTAAGAAAGTTGTTTGAAATATTGTGATAACCCAGGATCGGTTCAATGTAGGGCTGTACGAGCTATGAATGAAACTCTGAAGCAAAATCGTCTCTTGAGAGAACGAGGGGATGATAACTCTACGAACAATAATAGCAGTGATGCAAACCTTCAGAAAAATGTATGTCTCCATTATTTTGGTAACAATGGATTATGCTATCATTTAAACCTTCTTTTCTTGCCTGTGGACAGCATCTCATCAGAAAAACTCTTTACATCATGCCTCTAAATCTATATCTTTTCTCAGCTGTTTTCATAGTCATGATAATCCCATCATTTTGTTGACTGATTTTCATATCTCTTCTGATTTGGTTTCTCAAATCATGTTATGTTATTCATATTAATTTAGTATTGTCTTGGCTGGAAAAATCTCTTCTTAAGAAATTATCTTCTGTGCTAATATTTCTATTGGTTCTGCCATATCTTCTTTGTTTCTTATAAAATTTGTGTCTCAATTTTGATTTCTCGATTCTGGTTCATAGCCAAAAATAGTTTACTTGCAAAGCCATTTGTTCGGCAAGATTATGTGAACTATCCCAAACTGGAGCATTGTTGCAGTAAAACAGATAATGTAATGTGTAAGGCATGAAAATTTACCAAACATTTATCATATAATAAAATAATATAATCTTGTTGTTGGAAGAAAAGGGGCCAAGCATGATCTTTAGAATGAGGCTTAAGGGTCAAAACCGTGCCTGTATGGGTGGTTTGAGCAGTACATGCCATTGCCAGATAGATTTGGGTCTGAATTCTGAGCTGATGGGTTCTAAGAGCAAATTGAATGTAGTTGTGCACCTGGTTATTATTGATAACTACCAGGAAAATTAGGATCCAGTAGAAATAGAATAGAAAAGTTAATTAACACAGTAAGAATTTAGATCCTAGAGTTTGATTACATCGCACATCACAAGAGCTAGTTATGCTGTCATAATTAGTATTTCTTTTTATGAAAAAAATGCATTTCAAATTTACAACTATTTAAATGGACCTGTAACTTATTCCGCAAGATTTATGATAGTTCGTTTTCTATAAGAATTGAAACTCTGTATGTACTTCCACAAAATCTCTGAAGTGGAGAGATTAAAACAATTCGATACACCTAAATAAAAAACAAAATCCATATCCTACACTTGACCAGGAAATAGAACCTCCACAAAACTGAACTATGACTGAAAATATGAAGTTAAATCAAAATATGTTTTCTTTGTGCTAGGGTGTTCATCAGGTTTGCATATGGTTTTCAACTCCGCTTGTTAAAAATTTATGGTTGTATGAAATTTAGTGTCTACTTATTCAGTTAAATTTCACATATTCCATGCTCTACATGTGATTCTTATTCTGCTGACAGGTATCAAAATTCCATCTTGATGGTCATGATGCTCTTTCTTCTCGTCAGCATGATCAAGGAAATTCACAGAAGGCAATGTCATTACCATCTTCACCACATGATTATAGAGATCATGCTTCGGAGAGAAGTGGACCATCGAGATATGGAGTGAATGATGAAATGGAGTCAACTTGGAATAAAGTACTGGAATCTCCAATGTTCAATAATAAACCTCTCTTACCGTATGAAAAATGGAATATTGACTTCTCTGAATTGACGGTTGGAACTCGGGTAGGGATTGGTAAGTGTTACTTCTCAATTAAACTCACATGATTTGAAATCATTCATATGGGCAAGTTAAGAGTCTTGATTTAATTGCAAAGACGGTTTAGTCAATCTGTCAGGCTAAATCACAGACCAACTTTTTATGGGCTGGATTTCTACATTGCTGTGTTGGGTTGTGACAGATTTAATCAGACCTGTCTGTATGTTTCTGTCTTGGATTTGTGAAAGAATGATCCAAATCTTACAGCCTACGGTAAAAAAGTTGGTGCATTAGAGCCTTAAAAAAAAACTTCAGTACTAAATATTCTTCTCCCACATAAATCAATTTTTTTTTATCAGCTCCCACATAAATCAATGGATCACTTTTCCTTTTCTTCATTTATTAAATTTAAGTTTCATCAATTTTTAAGATTGGGTTTTGTCTTAAAAATGGGATTCGAAACAGGATTTTTGGGAATAGGATTCCTGGGAAGTTTTATTGAATATGCATGGTTATTATTCAATTTTCCTAGGAATTATATGTATACAGTCAGTTGAGAAAGATTAGCAACCTTCTCGTCATTAGAAGAGAAAGTTCTATTCCCGCTTGTGAAGATGGGAAGTTTTGTTCTCACTTGTTCACAAATTAACATTTTCAAGAATATTTTATTCAAAGGAAATATTTTTATTCTGTTTACTGTGTATGGGAAACTTTAATTCCAATGTCACTTTCTTAGGAATTTTTTAACATTCCTGAAACCAAATGTCACCTTAAAGGTTAAATTGTAAAAGGAAAAAGTAAAGAAGAAAATGAAGTGCTGTCAGGTTTCAGTGAAAGTAGTAGTGTTGTCGATCTAAACAAGTTTCTCTCAAGCTGATTTTGTTTTGGCATCTGCTATTTCTGAATAATGCAACCGTGGTGTTTCTTTTCCTTTTATTTTATATGTTCGGTGTGTTATTTCTTAAGAATTACTAGAAGCTCTTGAATTCCATTTCTACTGTTGATTTCCCCCTTGTTTCCTTGTGAGTGACAAGTTTACAAAAGTGCTAGAAGAGTATTGGTTAAGAATGATAGTTGAGACATTTGATTGTCTTGGGCTATACAACCTTAGCTTGAAACATTTGATTTGAAGTTTGAGTTGGTACAAAAGGAGAATATCTTAAGTTGATTTGCTTTATTGGAAAGGAGTTTATTTGTTTACTTGGAGCGGATTCATGTTATGCAATTTTTAGTGGAAGTGTGCTATTCAACTTTTGAAAAATAAAATTGTCTGTTTGACATGTTTATGCTTACTGGTAAATTACTATTTCGAGGGAATTCTTCACTAAAGTAGGTGCTTGAACATTGATGTGTTTTTCTTTTTCAGGTTTCTTTGGAGAGGTTTTCCGTGGCATATGGAATGGCACAGATGTTGCAATCAAGGTTTTTCTAGAGCAAGATTTAACTGCTGAAAATATGGAAGATTTTTGCAATGAGATATCTATTCTGAGGTATCTTGCCATTTATGTACTGTTTTTAGCATTTTTGTTTTTGTTATATCTATACATTTTCTGACCCTTTTCTCACTGAATTGGTATTTGTTTTCCTCCAGCCGACTCCGACATCCTAATGGTATTGTCCAACATCCTTATTATTTACTGTTCTATAGCTGTGACTTTATATATTGTCCTTCAACATTTTGTTTTCTTGATATGGTAATCAAGGAAGAAAATCTGAACTGTTATCTTTTATTGCTTCAGCTGATATTTATAATTATTTTAATAAAATATTGCTTACTCAAAAGGAATAACAATAATATTGTGCGTTCTTGGTTATAAGAAATCTCATGTAGCTTTTTTCCTTTGCAATCAGCTGTTATTTATTTAGTGATGAAATTATATGCAGTTATCTTGTTTCTCGGTGCATGCACAAAGCCTCCACGCTTGTCAATGGTTACAGAATATATGGAATTGGGATCGTTGTATTACTTGATACACTTAAGTGGTCAAAAGAAAAAGCTTAATTGGCGGAGAAGACTAAGGATGTTACGTGACATATGCAAGTAAGTTTATGGTTATTCCGTTCATACTCTTTTCAGAATCTTATCTGTTTCATTGGGATTTATGTTATAAACAGGTGTTGCACATTAATTACTACATTGTTGTCTTTGAATAAATCATAAAATTTCCCTGCCAATTTACTTTTACTTGAGAAATAGCTGCATTTTTTTTGTTAATTGTGGAACATATTTTTTTTTTTTTTGTGGATTTGTCACTATTTAATTATGAATGATTATTATATTTAATTTTATAATTTAATACGTTTGAAAAAAATACTTTTCTTGTCTCCTGTTTGATAATGATTTAAAATATGAATTATGCACACCAAGTACCTTGGTTGAATATCCTGTTCTGTTTTTAAGTTTTATGAACATTGGTATGACGTACCCCTTTTCTGGAAAGATTAAATTTGGTCTATCAATATTAATGAGAATAACTTGCTTGTGTGTAGGGGTTTGATGTGCATACATCGAATGAAGATTGTTCACCGTGATCTGAAAAGCGCAAATTGTCTGGTGAATAAGCATTGGACTGTGAAAATATGTGATTTCGGGCTTTCAAGATTAATGACAGAGTCTCCCATGAGAGATTCTTCCTCGGCTGGAACTCCAGAATGGATGGCTCCTGAGCTCATTCGAAACGAACCATTCACAGAAAAATGTGATATCTTTAGCCTTGGGGTCATAATGTGGGAACTCTGCACTTTGAGCAGACCATGGGAAGGAGTACCACCTGAGAGGGTATAATATTCAACACATTATCTGTTCATGTTGCGTCACAGTTTCTATTTTTCTGTCATGTGCTTCATTAAAAAAATTCCATTTTTCTCTGCTGACTAGGTGGTTTATTCCGTTGCAAATGAGGCTTCCAGATTGGAAATACCAGAAGGCCCTCTAGGAAGGCTGATTTCAGGTCCGTGCAACTTTCCTTTGTTACATGTTGATGGCAGAATTCAGAATGGTCTGCTTTAACTAATTATTACGTTTTTTCTGTCTGCAGATTGTTGGGCAGAATCTCATGAGCGGCCAAGTTGTGAGGAGATTCTTTCTCGTTTGGTGGACATCGAATACTCCTTGTGCTGAAGCAATATCTTTTGTACATAGAAAACTTTGGGTAGAGCTTTTACGTTGTATTATCGGCTGATGTTGTGGACGATTTGTGAATTTTGTTCGTTTTTCGCAGAACATGCGAAATATGAACCCATATTTTATCCCGGTGCTGCAACTCCATCTCGTTCTGGGCAATGAGAAAGATGAGATCAATCCATCTCTCGTATTTTATGTGCAATGAAATTGAAAACAGTTTCTGATGGAGAATAGTTATTCCCGATGCAAATTGGATATTAATCTTGCAGTTTTATGAAGCATATTTAAATATTAAGCTGGTTCTAGGTAAAATATCATTGCAGAACTAAATTATATTATATTTTTAAATTTTAGAGTTATATTAATTGTCTATTCTTTTATGATTTTTAATCTTAAATTAATAGGGTAATACTATTTTTATTCTTTAAGTTAATTATATAATATTTATATTTTTCTGTTATCATTATTTATCTGATTAGTTTTTTTATTCAAATATAAAAAAATATTTTTTTAATAAATATGGTTGAATGAAGAGACCTGGTAATATTAGCTACGTATAAAAGAACATTGTAATGACCAAATTGGGTTGAAAAGATAAGTTAAAAAATCAACTTTTAATAATTGGTTTAGATTTGATTTGAAAATAAAAACTAATAATCAAAGCATTTTTCAGTTAAGTGGATTTAAATCTTCAAATTATTGAGTCAATAACCCATAACTCCTATATTTATGGTGTTGAAGTTTCTTGAGAGTGTCAATTTAGTAATGGTTTTGTTGCGTATTTAATAATGCATGATCTCAATGTCTCCTGTTGCTGTGGCGATAGGCAATAATCTACTCAACTAAGTTCTACGTCTTGTACGTCCCTTGCATATATTTGGTGTTTTGAGAAAATTTCATAAAAAACTCGGTCACATGTGTTCCATTTTTTTTATATCATTCTAGTGTCCCTAAAACAGAACTAACTACTGGAAACTACGCATGTGACAGGGATTCCCATATCATACCGAAGCAGCAAAAGATGACAAGTAGTGTGTATATGTTATAACATGCAGGGAAAACTGAAGCAAAATAAGATTTTGCAACTAACTTTTCTAAAAGATGACTTTCAATTCACGTACAAGTTAATTTTAGTTTACACAAAAAAAAAAAAAAAAGAATCATTTTTTTATATTTTCTTGTTTATGAGGTGTTTATGAATTCTTTTATGCCTACAAACTTTAAATATATTTGGATTGAGGAGTCAGTCAAGTTTTTAACTCAAGAATAATTTCTCATCTTTTACTCCTTATTTTTTAAAAATCCATTTGTTTTGTAACTGACTTTAATCATTAAACTAAAAATAATCATAAATATGAGAAGTAATTCTTGTAAATTATTTTTAGAATGAGTATATCTTAATTCAATTGCTAAATTCTAGATCATTCATAAATTACAGATTTAATTTAACAAATTAGTATTAGAAGAGAAAAAAATAGTAGACATTACAGTGGAACTACCGGGGAGGCTCATCACCAATTTAACAGGATAGATTGATATATTCCATTAGCCACTTCAATCTATCCTCCTGTTAAACTAAAAGCATTATTGAATCCATTTACATTTTCCATTTTTATAATATACGTCTAAAATATTACAATCGATTCATTAAAATAAATAAAAAAGTTACATTTAAAAAAATTACAATTTTTAACTGTATTATTTGGATAATAAAACATGTAATGTAATTATAATTTAAATAATAAATATTTATAAATTAAATTTCAATTTATTAATTATAATCAAATAATTTAATGAGCAGAAGTAGGATTTCTCTTAATTGATCTATTAGACACAACTACGACTAATTAAAACCTAAAAAAAATTATATAATTATTGAATATATATATATATATATATATATATATATATATATATATATATATATATAT
>Ga0099824_1010695_pt1 | contig 10682 bp, 9 predicted proteins | sample SiratrowhiteBW_FD_76837 | JGI IMG/M metagenome (GOLD analysis project Ga0099824, IMG submission 76837) | Root nodule microbial communities of legume samples collected from California, USA - Siratro white BW | ecosystem: Host-associated > Plants > Roots > Nodule | place: USA: California... | reverse complement strand
TATAATATATATATATATATATATATATATATATATATATATATATATATATATATATATATATATATATATATATATATATATACTCCTCACCATCCTCTCTATAATTTCAATTTTGACTATTTTAGGAAAATTACAACATAATCAATTACAGTGAAAACATATGTTTTAATTTTTTTTATCAACATTTACCTTTTTTATTGTAATAAAATAAATAATTAATATCATATCACTAAAATAAAAATTAAAAATAAATTTTTGTTCAGTCACATCAGTGACATCCGTTATATTTTTTTTTTTCACTCAAATATATTCAATTTCTCTTAATCTAAACTATCACACTTCTATTTATTTATTTTCTTTTACCTTTACCCTACTTAAATCCAAACATGTAGAAAAGTATTAGCTAGAACCTGAAAGATGGTCCATCAAAGTTGAAGGAATGAACAGAATTGTTGGTAAAGTGCGAATCACAATCAAAATTGTAGATGAGAGAGAAATGTGCACTCAATTGATTTAAATGGATACTATGTATATTCCATATACATCCAAAAATCTTCAAGTGACCCACTCCTTTTAAATACCTGTCCACACACTCTAGCAAATGCAAAACTCCAACCAAGATTTTGTGATTTACACACAAACCCCAACTCCCAATCTTTGTACCAACCAAACCATGTGTGAATTATCATCATCATCATCATCATCATCATCGTCTACCCCCACTTTGGCTGAGAGCAATGAGGACCATCCAAACATGCACATCACCAAAATTCAGGAACCTGACATGTTAGCCCTTTTGATCCCCAAACTCCCAACAACATTCCAAAAACCCCAAAAGCTCCATGAAAGCAGCCATTTCTCCCTGGCCTTCAACGAAGCCAAATGCATAGCAAACACAGCATTACCCATGGTGCTCACAGGCCTCTTACTCTACTCTCGCTCCGTTATCTCTATGTTGTTCCTTGGCCGTGCCGGTGAGCTTGCCTTAGCCGGTGGTTCTCTCGCCCTTGGATTCGCCAACATCACAGGCTACTCTATTCTCTCAGGCCTCGCCATGGGCATGGAGCCCATCTGCGGCCAGGCTTTTGGGGCTAAACGTTTCAAACTCTTGGGCTTTGCCATGCAGAGGACTATAGTCCTTCTTCTTCTAACTTCAATTTTTATATCATTCTTGTGGCTCAACATGAAGAAGATATTGCTCCTCTGTGGCCAACAAGAAGACATCGCCACCCAAGCTCAATCTTTCATACTCTATTCTCTACCTGATCTCGTAGCACAATCATTGCTACACCCTCTGCGAATCTACCTACGAAGTCAATGCATAACTCTGCCTCTCACATACACTGCCTCTCTCTCTATTCTCCTTCACGTCCCCATCAACTACCTCCTCGTCTCTGTGTTCAAACTTGGAATCAAAGGCATTGCTTTGGGCGCCGTTTGGACGAATTTCAACCTCGTCTTTTCGTTGGTTCTCTACATCTGGGTCTCCGGCATATACAAGAAAACATGGACTCCTATTTCCTTGAAGGGCATCTTCTGCGGTTGGAAGGCGCTTTTGAATTTGGCAATTCCGAGTTGCATTTCCGTTTGCCTGGAATGGTGGTGGTACGAAATCATGATTTTACTATGCGGGTTATTGATCAATCCCAGAGCAACCGTTGCGTCGATGGGGGTTCTGATTCAAACCACCTCTTTGATATACATTTTCCCATCTTCCCTGAGCTTTGCCGTTTCAGCACGTGTGGGGAACGAAGTGGGTGCGGAGAATCCCAAAAAGGCCAAACTTGCAGCACTCGTGGGGCTTTTTTTCAGTTATGTTTTGGGATTGTCGGCCTTGTCTTTTGCTGTTTCGGTGAGGCACGTGTGGGCATCCATGTTCACACGTGACAAGGAGATCATTGCTTTGACGGCGATGGTGTTGCCCATCATTGGTCTCTGCGAGCTTGGAAATTGCCCTCAAACAACGCTCTGCGGCGTTCTCAGGGGAACCGCGAGACCCAAGTTGGGAGCCAATATAAATTTGGGTTGCTTTTATATTGTGGGAATGCCCGTTGCGGTGTGGTTGAGTTTCTTCGCTGGCTTTGACTTCAAAGGCTTGTGGCTGGGCTTGTTGGCCGCCCAAGCCTCGTGTATGATCACCATGTTGTTCGTGTTGGCTCGCACCAACTGGGAGGGTCAGGTCCAGAGAGCCAAAGAACTCACATCCTCTGATGCTAGTGAGGAGGATCAGGAACAGCATGAGAAATCCTCAACGGAGGAATGCTCTGATTCAAATGTTTGATCAATCGTCACAGTCACGTGACGTGGATTCTTTCATATTTTGCATTCAATATTTATTACATGTCCTGATTCTTTTTAGATTCTACTAATTTTGATGTACATTTGGGATAAGAGACAGAGCAAAAATTCATGCACTCATAGGACCACCAAAACAAAGGAATTAATGTGTTTTGTTTTTTTGTTTTTTTCTCTTTGTTTCTGTGTAGATTCATTAGTGGATAAATATTATATACGTACAAGATGACAGGTTTTAATCACTTGGCAGAGTTGTTACAAAAGAAATGGTTACTGAATATCGTGGAACATGGTCTTAAAACATTGATTCTATGCTGATTGAGAATATGCCGAAAAAAAAAAAAAACAGAGGGAAAAGAAAACCCGGACAGTGCTTGGAATGGTAATTAAGCAATGGTTAGTTTTCAAAATCAGTGGGATTGGATTGCGCGTTTTAATTAGACATGGACTTGTGTCGGTTAGTTGAGGGCGAAAACGAGTGAGGCACACTTTGATCATTATGCTGACTCCTTAAAGTGACTCATATCAATGAAAGAATTCCACCCCTCAATTCTGACATGTTTTAAGAAAGGAAATTTACAAATTAGAATGTTCCACGGTTTATACCAACCGAAGCAGTCACCAGGATGCTTCTCGTAAAGGGGGAAGCAAGAAGTTTAAGTGGAATAGTATAACTGTAAACTATAAAATATTCCAAACACCTTTAGGCTAGGCAGGTACTTCAATTGACACGTTCTTTGTTCAAATTCGCTGTACTTAAGCAATGTTTCATACAACTTTTCCTTTTACAAAGTGATTAGAATATAGTATATGCAATTGACGCTAGACTAAGATTTGACGAAAGTAAAGAAAACCTTAATAAACGTAGTACAAGACAAGATAATTACAACGTCATTTTTGTGAGCAAGGTGAGAATCATCCAATAAATAAGTTACAGATATATGAGCCAAGTCCAAAGCAATGAATACAGTTGGAATGCTGTACTGAAACCCAAAGAAGAATAATCTCCACCGCCAAACAAACTCTCTGGGACGGCTATTGCGAGATGTTTTATTTAGTGTTTTCCGTGTCCCACTGCCTCATATTTACTTTATCTTAATCATATTACTTAGACCTACTACAATATTTATATACTATTTTTATTTTTCTCTATTATATAATTCATTTCATCCTGCACATTTTTTTCTCCATTTTCTGGTCTCTTTCATCCTCAGTGAAAATATTAAACAATTTAGTATAAAATCTCCACAAAATATAGTGAAAAATACTATAACAATATTAATAGATTGTCATATTTATCTTTTTGTATGTGTAATGAATTTTTAATCCAATTCAATTCACGAGTTATTTAAATTCAATTTTTTAGAAAAATGTAAAAGAAAATGAATATTTGGTAATTTGGCATTGCATGCCGCCATTTTGAGAAGATTGGTGGTATCTAATTAGTAAAAAAGCAAACATGTATTTTCTAGCCGCCCGACTATAGCCTACAAGAGATTGGAATTGGTCTAACATAAAAGCCAAAGAAGACCCTCTTCAATCTTTAATTCAATTCAACTATCTAAACGACTTGCCATTAAATATTCACACTTGGTGGTGGTTTTGATGTTGATCCTCTCGTGTTTCTGATGTGGTCGAATAATTAATTCAGAATCTCTTCTAACTTTGTTATCTAACACTCCATGCAATGTTCAAATGTACACCACCAAGACATTGGATATTGCTTTTGTTTTATAAAAATTAATGTGCTTGAAAGTCCAAAGTCAAGAGCCATGCGCATGCTTCATGTTTATGTTGTATACGTACCATTAACTATTAGTAAGTATTAACTCCATGGATAAAGACCTTTTAGGTTGGAATTTCGCTAGATTTTGACACCTCTCCAATACACCACACGAATGCTTCCGTTAATTGTTTCCATCAATGAAATCATAAGCAGCCAAATGAAATAAGGTGGAACATGAGAAAATGAAAAAAAAAATAGTAATTTATTATTACGATATTGTGATAAAAAATAGAAAAAAACATATTGGTTCTATCTCATCGTTTTTTAAACTGGAAGGGAAGAAAAATTGTTTGTTAAATTTGGGAGGATGATCAATGAAAGTGAAATTTTGGAAGGAATTAGTTGTTGGTGTAGTGATGAATCAGAATTCAAAATTGTATTTTTAAGAGAGAAATGCACATTCAATGTTTGTTGTTGTGTTGCACATGGTTTTATTCTAACCAGTGAAAAAGTTCTACCAATGGACATTGATAAGATTCCGATTAATAAGGTGGACCCTTAACAGTGCTACCAAAGGAAATTGTCTGAAATTTTATCATCTCCCAATAGATATTACTTGGAAGTTTTGTATGGACAATTACTTGGGTACCTCCAACAATTTGATGAAATTGAACAAAAAATGACAAAATTATCATGTCCCTTTTTTTTTTTCTTAGTGCACTCCGTTACCATTGTCATCACTGTATAGGAGAATACTGTGAAAATAAATTTATTTTAATTTTTTTTCCAAAACACGTTTTATGTATTTTAGAAAGTTTGTTGCGAAAGACTCATTTCAAAATGGAAATTATGGCGGTAGAGGTTGAAATTGACAGGTGCAGGAAGCAACCCTTCTGCATGCTGCATAGGAAGATGACCGTGGAGCCCAGACACAGACTGGGCCGAAGTTGCCCCCACCTTCCATAGTCAAACATTGAACTTCAATCAATCAACTTTAACTCCATTAGGGAGATAATTCTATCAAAATTTTTTTCTTATTGTTTTCCTGTATTTAACATGATTTTGTTCGGTGATCATTAAAATAGGTCTAATTCAATGAACCATGGTCCTTTGTGATTAAGATACTCATATATGTCTCCGCTCGAGGGGGACTATACTAATGTGGAAGGGACTCTCACTTGAGTGGGAGATTTGTTAGGTATCCAAGTATGAGTCTAAGTCTCACATTGAGTAGGAATGAAAACATTGAGTAGGAATGAGAAAGTTGAGCAACATATAAGAAAGAAGACCCACAAACTCAATGTCTTAAGGTTTTGGGTTGAAGGTGGTGGCATTCCCTTATATATTGGCCATGTTCTCATTGTGAGATTTTCCCAGTTTTGCCTTCTTGAATTACCCAACATTAAGTTATAGATTTTTAAAAAAAAAAAAAACTAATTTAGTTTATAGATAAATATGTTACCTTCGGTTAGGATCAAATTTATTTTTGTTTATTACCTTTCAAATTAATATAAAAGTTAAAAATGAATAATTTAACTCACAAATTAAGTCAGCAAGTTGAATTTAACTAACAAAAGAATAGTATAAAAAAAATTAGTTAGACTATTTTTCACTTTTTTTTTATCTATAACTAGGAAACCGTTTTTTTTTATTGAGTTGATTCATTTTTAAATAAAGTATTATCTCTGTATAGGATCCCATGTGAAACATGACAAACTCAATTTTATCGATAGATGTTGAATGATACAACATTTAATAAAACTACACTATGTATGACAAATTTTAACAACCGAATACGCGTGAACTAATCTGAATAATCATAGTTAATAAAATGAATTTAGAGTAACTATTTATTTATTAATATATCTTTAAATTGGTACATAATGGAAAGGATCCTAATCCAATGTATGTTTTAGATAAATGTATATTGATGTTTATTTAAATATCATAAGTCAATCATATTTTAAAGATAATCTTTTAAGGAATAATCCGAATATTTAAGGAAATATCCATTACAAAATTATGCAACAGAAGCATCATACTCTTAAATAACTCCGAAACCAGAAAGCTAATTAAACTTATCCTAACAGATTTAGGAAATTAGAGAGCTAGCGGATACGATAAATCTATCTTAACATATTACTCATTCAACAAGCCACAAAGCTAACATAAAATAATGCTATGACATGTAATTAAATAATAGTTTACTAGGAAACTATGGGGGTACAAAAAGAAAAGCTACTGAAACAAATTGGTGAAAGCCCAATCCCGAATCACTACAAATAAAAAATAATTTGGAACTTTCTTCCGTCTAATGTTCCTACTTTTAACCGGATAGAATATAATAGCGGTATGAGATTATTACAATTATATCAAATAACTATTTATAGATAAAGTATGAAAAAATAAATATGCATTATTGCATACTATTGGATTGGAGCCTCGCAACGAACAAGTCCATATAGCCATTACCGTAAAATTATATATTTTCATACTTGTTGTTTTTAAAGCTCAATTTATAGTTCTTATTCATGTGAAATTTTGTGCTGTTAACCAATTAAAAATGGTTTCATTTATAATTTTTAAAGTAATTAATGTAAAATAGTTTTTATAGTATATAACAATTTATTGTCGAACAATATAAAACTCTCTATAATGTAGATGAGTTCTAATTAGTATTTTTTAAAATATTAGTAAAACTTTCTATATTGTTGGTATTTTTTGAACCTATTAAGCTTCTGTGCTCATATTTGAGATTAGAATGACAAAATTCACCAATTCATTTGACATAAGTAAAACAAAGATTACACATGAAGTTTGAGCTTATAGAGAAAGAATGAGTACAGATTGAGTTGAAAGATATCCTGTAAAATCTGATATTGAGAAAACTGATCTAAAATAATGAATAATGTAACAAAGAATGAAAGAATAATAATAAGGATAATACCCTATCTACAAATCTGTGTGTTGAATGTAACAAAGAAGCGCAGTGCAAAGTCTAATATGGGTGAGAAACAGAGAACGAAGAGTGAGCTGCAGCATGAAGTGGGGTCCACGCGGAGACCGTGTATAGAGGTTGGTCCCACCAAGCAAGAGTGAGTGCTGATTCATCATCCTGCTTCTTCACGTTGAACCCATTGCAAGAAGTGTACATCTTTAATAACAACTCGCTCTGAACCCTTTCCCTCTCGCTAACCCCACCGCACCTCCACCCTCCTTCCTCCATCATCCTCCTCCAATTCCCAAAACTCCGATGCCTCTCCACCCTCTCCCTTCCCTCGTAACCTACAATGTCCCTAATCTCGCCGCCGTACATCTCCTCTATCTTCGCCCTCGCCGGACTCTCCCCTGGAACGCACTGCTCAAGCGAGTCAAACAGAGCGGAGTAATATTTCAACGAATTGCACACTCTTGCTTCCCATTTTGTCTCGTCGTGCTCCGCCTCTTGCTCCGCCATCACCATCACCGTAGGATTGGTGCTGCGGATGAGTCCGAGGAAATCCCTCAGCGCTCCTCCGCTTCCGTCGTGGAGCGTCTTGTGCAGCTGCAGAATGCAGTTCACAGCAACGGTCTCGCCTTCCTTGACGTGGAGCATCCAGAGCCGCACGTCCTCCAGTCTGTCCACCACAGGATGAAACTGAAACGGAAGGTTCAGTGCCTCCGCAAACCCAGCCAGCCGCTCTTTCGTTTCGTTCAGCTCCTGCTTCGACTCCCCTACCCCCGTCATTCTCACGTGCCTCGGGGGATTGGGCCTCGACGCGAGACTCTCCAACAAACTGGGCCACTGAAGGCCCTGCTTTACGTCGAAGTCTATGATGTGGACCCTCTCCTTCCCTTCCAAGGCCCGCAACAGCATTTCGTTTGAGGTGAAGTGAAGGAACTTGGGAATTGGGCTCACCTCGTTCAGAAGCCTCAACGCAGTGCCGCTTTCGTCATCCGTTTCGCGAGGAACGTTGATTTGAAACACGTGAGGCCAAACCCTGCTCACCCTCATCGCTAAGCCTTCCGTCAAATAAGCGCAAACGCGCCTTATGGGGCTTCTTCCTCTTGGACACGCCAGCTCACCCAATTTCCATACCAAATGGTTAATCGCACCCACGTTCTTCGATCCAATAGCATCAACACAAGCTGTTATTAGGCTCAAAAGTTCAAATCCTCGATGCTCCTCGTCACCATCCTCCTCCACTTCACTTCCTTGGTATTGGGCAGGATTCCTTGACTCGTTACCGTTACCGTTACCGTTACCCACTTCATGCTTCAAACCATTCTCGTTCAACCTCAGGCTCGAGCTTCGACTTTCTGATGAAGAATTTGTTGTAGCAGAATCCACCCAAGGAGCAGAAACCACTTCACCAGGAACAAAACAAACCCTTTCCTCTTCTTCACCAGGTTGTAACCAAAAGTTGGTAGAGCCCATTTGGGCCAGGCTCAAACCTTCAACAAAGTTAAAGTCATCGCTGCTACACTTTTTTCTCTTGGCAGAAGACTCTTCCACGTCCACGTCCACGTCCACGTTTGCGTGCTCTGCAAGCCTTCTCTTCTTGCCCCATAGGTCTTGATGATCCTTGGCCTCTCTCTCCCTTCTGCTTTCAAGGAAGGGCGCCGTCTGGTTGGCGCTGCTGCTTGTGGTGGTTGCCAGAGGTGGGAGTCGAATGTTGTGCTTGAGAGAGTAGGATTCGATGGGCTTGTTATCGACTGAGAGGCCCAGGCCCACGGTCCTTATGGGCTGGGAACGCGAGGTGTCTTTGCTCCGCGGAAAGGTACAAGGCAGGTCCAATCTGTGCGTGCTCATGGAAAGTAGTTGGAAATGGCAAGCTTGAAACTGTGTGGATGCTTCACTCCTCAATCTATGCGTAGGTGACAACAATGTAGCACTAGAGCACCCAGCCAACATCCTCTATGCTTTTTGTTAAGCTCGCTAATTCACCCTACCCAGTGCTTAGTTATCTGCTTCTTTTTCTCTTCCCTTCCTTGTCTAAGCGGTAACCACTTACTTAAATTTATCAAGTACAATGTATGCACACTCGTGTAAAACTTTTTATCTGTGTGTTTATGTATGTTCAGAGTAAATATGCAGAGATGATCTAAGTCCGTGTGAATTAAGAATTGACCAAAGATTTTTAAAGTAAAATGAGGAAAGGAATCCGATGAATATTCGCAAAACAAACCTTAAAAATTCGAGTTCTGGTTTTCGTTTACAAATTCGGAATGTTCCTATGTGATGAAATGAGAAAGAGTATGAAGGTGCTGTTATGTGCAAAAAAGAATGAAAGAATTATTGGAGAAACTAATTAAGAAAACAAAACACCTATGGCTAGCACATAAAAACGATCATCGGATTCCAGAAAGACTCAAACAAGGGACATTATGCGGTGTTGTAACTGGTTAGCTAGGAACAGAAACATACTCCTTTCCTTGGAATTTGTGGCTGGAGAAGTCCTGAGAAATATTGAAACCCGTATTAGCAGTGAAAAGGTTGAGCAATAACGTCATGGCTGAAACGGAAGCCGTGGAGCAAAAAACCAGAAACCCCACCTCTGAAAACACTTCAGACATACATGCATGAAGGAGAAGAAGAAAACACACCCATCCCTTTTTGCTTCGAGCACTGCTGACTTGCCCAAAAGAAACACAAACCGTAAATGAGTTAGACTTTTATATAATAATAAAAATAATAAAAAAAAAATAGTATCAAGAAGAAGAGTCTCCCTTCATGTCTGATACGAGTTGCAGTTGTTGCACTCCAACGCTGTCTCCATCATCGCAGTCATAGATAGCTGTGTTTGCTGGGCCTACGAGTGATTTGATTTAGCAGTGGCAAAGGAAAGAAAAGGATTATGGTAAAGAAAAGCAGGGGCCTCCTGCACCGTCCGATACAGATCCAAGGGTATATAATCATATGATCGTTGTTGAATATGGGTAAAATATTACCGTTGTGAGTTGGGAAACTTGTTTACTGCCGCCGCATGTGGCTCCTGTTCCCTTATGTCCGTTCAAATGACCGTTACATTACACAGAAATTCTCGTAGCGTTGATAATTGCTTCGGTTACGAAACTTTTGCACGTCTATTCTCATCATCTTTTCACCGTCCCCTATATACCCTTCCCAGGGGACACGTCTGTGACCACCTCACCCTACAATTTTGACTTTTATTTTAGCCTTTCACCGTTAGTTAGTTTTACAGACAATAACGACTTTAATTATTGTCTAGTAACAGTGCAAACCCGAGAGTTTTTATTATATCATTAACAAATATAATATGAAAATATTAAAAATATTTTCAAGGAAGTTATATGAAAACTTAATAAAAATTTATTTTTATTAAGTACTTCTTTAAAGTTAGTTTTTTAAACTGGATTTAATCATGTAATTTTCTTAATTGGTCCAATTTCTTTTTAAAGTATCATAACTATCATTTTATGCTCACTATTAACTCACTTGGGTCACTTGTTTCTTTGTTAATTTTACTATTTTTCTTTGGTAACAGAAAAAAAAAAAAAACTCGAGTCACATTTTGTTTTTTTTTAAAAAAAAAAAAAAAATATATGTTATATTTAATTTTTTTTTTTTTTTTTTTTAAATTCTAAAATTTTTTAAAAATACAAAAATTTGTGAATTGACCCTCTTTTTTTTTTTTTTTTTTTTTTTTTTTTTTTT
>Ga0099824_1010694_pt1 | contig 10682 bp, 4 predicted proteins | sample SiratrowhiteBW_FD_76837 | JGI IMG/M metagenome (GOLD analysis project Ga0099824, IMG submission 76837) | Root nodule microbial communities of legume samples collected from California, USA - Siratro white BW | ecosystem: Host-associated > Plants > Roots > Nodule | place: USA: California... | reverse complement strand
TTTTCAAATTATTAATTTTGTTTTTAATATTTTTAAAGTTTTTAATATTATTAATATTTATACACAAAATATTATTAATGTTATTGATAACATTATTATTATTATTATTATTATTATTATTATTATATCTTTTTAATATATGGAATATTATTAATACTTCTATTCATATTATTTATATTTACATTAATGATATTTTTAATATTACTATATTATTATCAACATTATTTATATTTATATGAAAAATAGTTTTAATATTATTAGTATTTTTTTATATTATTTTTAGTTATCGTTTTTAATAAAAATGATAATAATAAGAATAATAATAATAATATTGTTAATGATAATAATTTATTATTATTATTAATATTATTATAATAATATTAACAATCAAAATCATAAATATAATCATAATAAGAATAATAATAATCATAATATTATCATATTTGCTTGTCTAATGCAGTGGTCAAAGGTTCCCTTCAACATTCAATGGTCCTGGGTTCAATATTTGTTAATCATAACTAATAAAAAAAATATAATATTACCCACGGATCAATATTAGTGGGTAATATAAACTTTTACCTGCGGAAAAAATTTCGTGGAAAAATTATCCATCGACCTTATTACCTACAGATTTTGACCCGTCGACAATCTGTGGGTAATGGCTAATTATCCACTGATTTTGATCATTACCTACGGATTTTGGCCGTAGTAAATCCAGTTTTTTTTTTTTTTTGGTAGTATTAATTATCTAAATAATTTGTATCTGCATGAAAAATTATTCAACTGAACTTGAGAATCAACTGACTATTTTTGTTGGGCTGAACATCTATTATACAGGGGTTTAAATTATACTTCAATATGTTTCATCAATAACGTGTTCAAATATTCATACATAGTTAAAGTACTTCATTCTTAGCGATTGTATGTTTATGAAAACTCAATTTGTTGATAACATACTTTAATCAATTGATTTTTTTAGTATTCTGACTCATTGTAAAATTCAAGTTCATCGAGTTCTGAATTAAATCAATTTATTTTTGTCAAGATTTCTAAACTGAAATTTTATCTGATTATTTTTTCGTTGTATGACAATTATACTATAGTAAATTAATCTAATTGAAGATATTGATTATTGGAAACTCAGTTTTGAGAAAAATCAGTATAGTTCAACTCACCTCCTCTTGAACTCAGCCAAAAAAATTTCCAATTGATATCAAGAGTAGGTTCTTGAAAATTACTAAAGTTTTGATCCTATACCTAAAAACAAACTTCCAATTGCAGAGGAAGTCTCAATCAATACGCCTCCTATTTTTGGTGGTGTGAACTATCAGTTTTTGAAAGTAAGGATGGAAATCTTTATTTAATCAATTGATCATGGTATTTGGGATGTTATTGTGAATGGTGTTGTTGATGATAAAATTGTTGAAAAGCCTTAGTGTAAATGGAATGATAACTTTGGTCTTGAATATTCACGAATTTTTTAGGGTATCACAATGCAATTCCATAAAAGATAAGTGGGACGTTCTTGAAGTGACCCAGGAGGGAACAAATGATGTCAAACATGTGATGTCAAACATGTGAGGAAGTATACACTTATCCATGAGTATTAGTTGTTCAGGATGGAGCATGGAAAAATCATTACAGGTGTGCAGAAAAGGTTTACTCACATTCACTACAAGAAATATCATCATTATCTATGACCGAAATTCATATATAACATTAAAAATCCATATGTAATTTGGATTTACATATGGATTACATACAGACAAATATTTGTATGTAAAATTGTCGTAGGTAACACTTATATACGAATTTGAAAATCCATATGTAATTACATACGGATTTATCCATATGAAAAATTCATATGTAATTACATACGAATCAAATTTGTATGTAATATGTTTTTCAATATCCAGAACCAGTTTCATTTATTTTATCGTGATAGAACCTAAAGAGATCATTCCATAATATGTAAGCAGGAATCAATCCATAATTAGTGAATTAAATAGAGAGATGGAAAGTAATATATTTCCTAAATACATAACAAAATAGTTAAGATGAGTATTGTACCTCATAATAAAAGTAATTACAACACAATCACAAAATAACAATATCTTAACATACATATCAGTTAAGTATCAATACTATTTATACAAACTAATAACTACTATAATGATTATACGAATTACGTTCATCTCTTTGTGGTTGTTCTTCATGTTGTGGCTACTCATGACCTTGTTCTTCATTCTGCTGTTGTTGTTGATTTTTGTGGGAGACGATTAGCTTGGTGAAAAATATTTTGGGCAGCTGCTGCAGTTGGAAGGGGTAGGTACTGGAAGACTGCAACAATAAATTCCTAAATAGACTGGAACTGAGAGCTCATCTAACAAATTTGGTCCTCACTAGTAGATAATCGTTGTCTCAACTGATTAATCTCTTTGGAATCTGCTTGCCAGAGCTTGCTTGTGTCTGGCGCATGAAGCTCTCAACACTTTCATCATGAGGGACATTCAGATTCCATATATTCCTTAATCTTTCTTCCTCAACAGGGTCTAAGGGACTGCATTGTTAGGCACTTCCTGTAGAAGCAGACTTGGACATTTCTTGAGAATATCTCCTCACAAACTTACTTTCATGTAAAAGAGAAAACATTTTTTTATTATATATAGTAATAAATCTTACTGTAATGTAATAAAAGTAACTCACATGCATCCTTTTGGATCTATCATCGACGAATTGTCCAGTACTTTTTCTTATATAAGTTTGTTGGAAGACTTCATCCACATGGACTGACCTATCAAGCTCCTGTGATTGCAAAAAAAAATCATTACAAAGTAAAGAATTACTAAATAATTATTTCCTCATAATTTAATAACAACACATATTAAAGAATTCATACCAAACAAATGGCATGTTCGTGCACGCTGATGGAGCCCCAAGTGTGCAAACCGCCACCTTTATCTGATAGACAATTCTTCTTAGTTGTAGCATACTTAGAACGATATTGTGGCATGTTCATTTTTCAATAAGGCACCAACAACATCAAATCCTTCTCAAAATAGAACAAAAACAATTAATTAAGCACCAACAACTTCAAATCCTTCCCAAAATAGAACAGAAAAGATACATACAATGATATTACAAACACTTCAACCAATGATATCATAAACACTTCGAACACTTACGACGCTCAACCTAAACTAAATTCATTAACACATTTTGGAAAACATATTACAAAATCTTACCTAGAGTAGAGTCGATGGGGCTAGCACTACTCTTTTCGATTTACGACAAACAAACGTAGGGTTTTTAAAATTGGAGAATACTTGCAACCTACAAAGAACACTTGCAAATTCCATGCAATTGGGGAAAATCGTTCAGTTCAGTATAAATACACTTGCGGAAAAAACAACAACCAAGAGATGATCAATATTGTTACCTTTCACTCGTGAAACTTTCACTTCTTCAATTGAACTTCAATCTTTGGTTAGAAACCCAATACACCACGTTTAGAGGTTAGGCCATGGCCTGACTTGAGGTTAGGGCACTCCACGATTTAGGTTACGACGACTGTGATTTCGAGTTACAAAAATGTGATTTGGGGTTATGGTGAATTGGGGAGTGAGATGAAGATGAAGATGACAGAATGACATTAGTGATTTGGGGAATGAGGTGAAGCAACTAGACATACGAATAAGGAAGAACGCAAATGAAAGGAAGCGTGAGTGAGAATGCCAACTTAGGGTTCTCATTTTAGGGATTTCAATTTTTTTTTATTTTTCATAAATTCATACGTAAATCTGTAGAAAACACGTCTCATTATTCACATACGAATTTAAAACCCATTACATACGAAAAAATCCTTCAAACAATTTTTCGCTACACCGCACTAAAATTTCATACCAGTTCAGCATTACATACAAAAACAATTTGTATGTAACGAGATTTTACGTACGAATTAAAATTCGTATGTAAAATCTGTATGTAACACCCATTTTATCTACAGATCCAAATCCGTATGTATTTTTTTGTATGTAAGACAAAAATTTCTTGTATTGATTGTGAATTACTTGATAGGCCTTGGATAAGTGTTTGACAAGAAGGAACTCAACATAAAGATTTTGAAGCGCCTGGATAAAATTTGGTAGCCAAAGGTCATTGCCATACTAGATACAAGAGATCTTACAACCTTGACAACTGTAGCATTGTTTGGCAAGCTGAGAGAGCATGAGCTGGAGATGAACAAATTGAAGGAACAGGAAAATGGAGACAGAAAAGATAGAGGATTAGCACTCAAGTTTGCTTCTCAAAATGAAGAATAAAGTGAAAATTGCTCTAGTAATTGCAGTGAGACTAAGATTTTGAATATGTTGACCAGAAGGTTCAATAAATTTTTGAAGAAGAGAGAAAAAGAAAATAACCAACAAGAAAAAAGGTATAACAGAAAAATCTGATCTTAGTTCATCTAATTTTCCTTGCTTTGGTTGAAAAGTAGAGAGACGTCAAGGTGGAGTGTCCAAATCTTAAACACAAGGAGAAAGATCTGGAGAAAAAGAATAACAAGAGTGGAAAGGCCAAAAGAGCTTACATAATCTAATAGGACAATGAAACATCATCCAGTTGTTCATCAAACGAGGATGAGGTACTCAATGAGATGTTTATTCTACCTCTTGACTAATCACATAAGAGATTGATTGGAACTAAGCAAACTAACCAATAAATCTTAATTAAAGAAAAACAATTGAATTCTGGATAAGTGTTAAAAAACAATTCCTTTTACAAAAATAGATTTCAAAAAGATCAATAGTAAAGCTCAAAATATTCCAAATAACTTAAAAATAAAGCTTTATTATGCGAAATCACACAAGAATCAACCCAAAAGAGTTTATCCTTCGATACGAAGGCAAAACAAAAGAATTACAACGAAAAAAAAAACTAAGATGTTGTTTCAGATGTTATCCACATGTTCTCAATTTCTATAACTTTCTGAAATTCTTAAATTTTGTTTCTAGTTTTATATCGACTCTATTTTTTCTTTGTATTTTTGCAGATGATTTGCTTCCAAATTTGTTTCTATGATATTGTAAATTTTATTCTTTATTTATATTACACAAATTTTGTTTTCCGTTTTGATTCAAAGAAGCAACTTGAACTTTGATCACTACAAAAGAAAAGCCCAATTACCCATCGAATTTTCTGTAGTGGGTAAATTTCTTAAACTCATTGAAATCTTTGTGGGTAAATTTATTATTGACTAGAGTGGAAAGAGAAACTCTAAAAATGTATGGATCATAAACAATTTACCTACCTGTTAAGGGTGGTGGGAAAATAAAAATCATGAGTAAAATAAAAAATTTAAATCCAAATCCCAAATAATACATTTTGATTCCCAAACTCTCCAACATGTTTCATCTTCCAAAATCTCCAACAAGTCTCTTTGTGCTTCCTAAATGCGAAACATCTAAAAGATAAACCCTTGTTTCCAAATCTTAAATCTCAGAATCCAAATCTCAATTTCATATTTGTATCCATACCCAATCTCAAACCCTTCTTCCAAAATGTGACGAGATTAACGCATACCCTATCTATGAACCAATGGAGTTGTTGAATATAACTCCGTCGTTAGTTTGAACCTATAGCGAGTTGAAGAAGCAGAGGGCACAAACATTCATTCAAAAGAAGACAAATGGAGTTATTGTTGAAACCCTACCATGAAAGGAGACATTTAGAGTCATAACAAAGGTAAATGAATCAAACATTTTTCGTTTTTGTTTCTCCATTAGAATTTTAGCAATGATGCAAACCAGAGAACATTTGGTGCCCTTGCTTAGGGAGATTTGCCTTAGATTTGACTAGCAGGACTTAGAGTTGCATACCAATATGGTCATGGAGGGTCCAAAAATCGAGATGTTTTGATCATAGACTATCTTTTTACAATCTTGAAAAAAGACCCGTGTTTACATGTAGTTAGTGTTGCTTCTTTGTAGTTGCATTCTATAGTTAGTGGTGTTGCTTAAATTGATTGACTCATGTTGCATCTCTTCGATGTTTCTTGAAGTTGCCAAAGGTGAAAGGCACCATGCAATGGGGCCTTGAGGCAAGATTGGCTAAAATTCCTACATTTTACCAAAGATATATGACAATGTTAGAAAAAGAAAGATTACCATGTTTTACTATCTAGCATTACTTTTTTTTTCATTTAAATTAACCCCAAATTGTTCATTACTCATGACTAATAGCTTGAGAGTTTGTCAAGTCACAAATAAATGGTTATATTTTAGCCCACTTCTTAAGCATAACATTTCGGAAGTTAAATTGTTGGGTACTCTAATCTTTCTCAGTAATTAGTTATTAGTAAACCAGTAAAGGTGTGCTTTGTCAGTATGAAAAGGTATGTCCAAAGCATGTGACACAATCAAAGAGTTGTTGACTCCTCTATCTCTTAATTTAGTTCCTTTAATAGACACATTTTTGCTATGTACCTTCGATAGCAACATTACATTGTTTTTCTTCTAAAAACTATTGGAATACTTATTAGTTTGTTGCTTTATCATATGGTTGAGTCATGGCATATTTTTTTATTTGTTGGAGCATTTTAGGATAAGTTGTTTGTTTGAATTAAATTGTTCTTAGTATTGTCGATAATATGTTTTTTTATTTAAGTTTTCATGAATTTTTGTATGGGTGGCATGAGTACACTAGGTAAAAAGAAAGATTTGGTTATTTTATACAGGAATTGATTTAATACTTGTTTATGTAGCAGTTAATAATCGATTGAATAATTTATGTCTGAGATATCACTACCTCATAGCTTTTATAAAACATTTTAAGTAAAGAAAAAACTACCAAAAATTAGATCCATCAACAAACTATTAGATTTTTGAAATTATTTGTTTGATATTGTTGTGAGATTTTGTAAGATTACATTTTGGAATTTTGATAAAGAATTGAAGGTCTAATTTAATCATTTTGTTATCTCCTTTGTTATGAAAGGAGATAATGAACTACAAGTTGTAAAACTGTATAAGTTTTGTTGAAGATTTGGTACACTTAGAAGTAATTAAGCTAAGTGACAAACCAAATGGGTTCGATGGATATTGTGATGGCAAAAGTGATACTTTTGGTGGGTATTACCTACAGTATGGAGTTGGTGAGTATTACCCATGATTTGAATTGTCTACATACTCAACCTTCATAGGTAAATTACCTATGCCTAGATTACCTGTGGACTTTTGTTCGTGGGTAATGTTCATTTACACATGAACTTTTGTTGTTATCTATGGATTTTTGTCGTGGGTAAAATCATTTTTTCTTGTAATGGATTTATCAAGCCTACTCGTGCTAGTATATGCCTTGTTCGAACTTGCTTTGCATCAAACTCTTTCAACACCCTATCTTCATTTCAATTGATGTTGTTGAGGTGTTTTCATCAACTGAGACTTGGTAGATGGTTCATCGGATCATCTACTCCATGTAACTAATAGACCATCTAGTTAGACTATCTAATATGTGTAACAGATAGATCCTCTACTGTGACTAAAAAATACAACATTAAAAGAAATAACAGTTAAGGCCAAAATAAACCTAATTAGATAAATCATAGTTAAAACAATGCATTTATTATTGATAATAGTCTAAGAACACCATGATTAAAGCTTCTAAGTGTGAGTAAAATTATGCTTATCAAATATTCTCACATTTGTCTTTTTGCACTACTGGGCAAAATACTCATGACCAACCTAAATAAATACAAAGCATATTGATAGTAGATTTCAGGAATGTATAAACGCTAGTAAAAACAACCTTCAACAAATAAAGGAATAAAAAAAGTGTGAATGTAAAACCCTATATCTCAACGAACAAGAAGTTAACTCAAATCAAGGGTGAATCAAGATTTGTATATACAGTCAACATTTATTCAAGCAAAAAGACTACCATGTGCTTAGTAAGACTATAATATCTACAACAATTGAATGACATGTAATTAGAGATCAAGAGCACTTTTAATGGATGTAATGGGTCCAAGGTAAAGGTAGGTAAATTGAGGAAAAGAAGACTTAAAACCATAGAAAAACAAAGGAGTAACAAGGAAAATTTTCAAAAACAAATGTAAGTAGTACAAAATAACAATTCAACCCCTCGTTTCATTTCAGGACATAATTCTTTTTCTATTTCTTTTTCGTGGAGTGAAAGGTCTAACATCTGTATTAGACAATTTACAATTTTGATCTTACTTTCTCTTCTTTTTTTTTATTTTATTATTTCCTTTCTTTTTTTCTTCTTTTATCTTTCTCAGTAGTAATGAGTCATTCAAATGATGAGATAAGGTGATTAAGTATACCCCACACTTATTCAAGAAATTACTTTCAAAATGATTCTAAAACTCCTTTATTCTCTAATGTAGAATCATAGTTTTTCTATTTTTAGAGTTTATAATGATGGTTAAAAACACGAAAAAGGCTATAGACTCAAAGGATCTTACAAGTGGAGTATGATGAAAATATGCTACTGTAACTAAATGACTTAATTTAACAAAAATTGTCTCAATCTAAAACAAAATTAAAAAATAAAGAATCAAACTAAATTCTAGAATATAAGTTAACGTGAGTGAAAATCTACTAAAAAAACATTAGAAGGTAGATGATATAGGATATCAATAAAGCTCAAAATCTCATCAGGATTATCACAAAAGGTGCATCGAAAAATCTGTAAAACTATTCTTCTATTACGTCCAAATGCATGATTTTTCTTATTTCTATTTTTGTCATTAATCCCTTTTAAGTGAGTCGACAAAAACAATAAGTTAAATTAAAATAAATTAATTGATATTAATTTAATAAGATTATAATTATATGAAAAAATATTATAATTAAATAAAAATATTATGATAATATTATAAAATTAATTATTATAATTACATATCTAATTGAATACTTTTTTATTATTATTCTTAAACGTTCTTAATAAACATTTAAAAAGTATTTTACCTCTTAAAATAGTAGTCTATATAATAAAATGCTTTTTTATTTTTATTATAGTTCATAAAATTTTCAAATTTATTTCCTGAATTTATAATCACGTATGCAGATGCTCTTAGTAATGTTTTTACATGTATTCTGTACAAACAACACAATAAAATAGTAATGTTTTTACATATATTCTGTACAAACAACACAGTAAAATAATAACTTGCTTTTAATCCAGATGAATTAAATAACAGTATCCTGATAGGAAATTATTAAACACGAGTCACGCGGGGCCTTTACATTTGTGGCAAAGCAATGACTTCAGAGTAACTCTTAATTCCTGTCAAAGTCTACTCATGTTTTTCCATGCTGCCAAATCATTACCCTTGCATGATTGTAAGTTATTTTAAGACGGATTGGATTTTTAAAAATTTAATTTCAATTTAAAAGTTCTGAAATATCTTTTTCTTAACTTTTTTATTATATATTTTATTTGATAGTATATAATAGATAAATTTTGGAATGTGAGTTTAATTAAGATATCAAAATTTATAATGATATTAGAATAAGCTTATTTTTACAAAAATTTGTTTAATATCGATTTTAAAATTAATATCTTTTAAAATCTATTTTAAATTTAACATTATAATATATTTTTAAGAACAATATTCAGAATAAAAGTTTATTGTACTTTTTATATTTATAAAATCTGAAATTAATTAAAAATTACAAAAATAAATTAAATTTTGATATTTGATACATATTTTTCTGTAAAATTAGATGGAATGTTTGGTCTTGTATGCATGTAAGATCTGAGTATAGAAATTACTTTCTAATTAAAGTAAATTATGTATTATTTAAAAGTTTAGTGTTGAAATGTGAGTGAGACGGATTGAATTTTTTAAAATCGAATTCAAGTCTAATCTAAATAATTTGATTGAAATTAAATTTAAATTCATATTTTTAAAACATCAGTTTAAATTTTTAAAGATTGAAATCCAAAATAATTAGATTAGATTTTAAATTCAAATTCATATTCAGTAAAATAAAATAATTTGAATGTTTATAAATTTGTTTGATGTCAATTTTAAAATCAAATTTAAATAAAAATAATTCAAAATTGATATATGTTTTAAGAATAGTTTTTAGAATAAAAATTTGTAAGAATATTTCATATTTCATAATATGCAATTCATTAATTATATAAAAATAATAATTTTTTATATTTGGTCTTTTATTTTGTAGAGTTAGATATATATTTCCTAAGCATCAAAATAATGTGTAATTTAATTAGATTTTTCAAATAACTTTAATGTAGTTTTATTTTTTAAATATTACACACTTATTAAGAATTGCAAAAAGAAAACACAAAATAAAAATATAAAATATCTGTATTTTATTTTATTTTTCTTATTCTAACAGCAAATCAAATAAATGCAACATGTAATATTATGTAAAGTAAGAACATAATTTAAATGGTAAACCCATCATTGTTGATTTCTGTTTTTTTTTTTTTTTTTTTTTTTTTTTTTTTTTTTATTTTATTATATTTTTTTTTTTAAATATTTTTTTAATATTTTTTTTTTTTTTTTTTTTATTATTTATTTTTTATAATTTTTTTATTTTTTTTTTTTTTTTTTTTTTTTTTTTTTTTTTTTTTTTTTTTTTTTTTTTTTTTTTTTTTTTTTTTTTTTTTTTTTTTTTTTTTTTGTTTTT
>Ga0099824_1010693_pt1 | contig 10685 bp, 5 predicted proteins | sample SiratrowhiteBW_FD_76837 | JGI IMG/M metagenome (GOLD analysis project Ga0099824, IMG submission 76837) | Root nodule microbial communities of legume samples collected from California, USA - Siratro white BW | ecosystem: Host-associated > Plants > Roots > Nodule | place: USA: California... | reverse complement strand
TATTTTTTTTTTTTTTTTCAGGATACAGTTTTGATTTGAGATACTGTTAAATACTAAATATAAATACACAATTTAGTGAATATTTAAATATCAGTTGACCTTGTTCTAAGACATTAACTAGTTTCTTCTAACCACCTCAGTAAAATCGGTTCCATTGAGACCTAAAACAAATTATATATATATATATATAATTTATTTGTTTCTCCAATACATTTAAATGAACAGTGTTTAACTTGCATTATTTAACTTATAGATGTTGGCAAAAGGAAGAGTTACATTGGTAAATAGAAGGATGTAAACTTGTCATGAATTAAAAGCAAACAATGCAGAAAGATGCACTACATGCAGTGTGGCATCAACATTACCATAAAGATATTGTGCCATTGTTGCCAATAAATAATTGTATATTATAGATATACTTCTTTGTTTATCTTTGACCAACCAGCTATAATGAAGATAAACCATAAAAGAAAAGTAAAACATATGCAGTGAAAAATTAAACCTCTACATTATTATGTCCAACAAAACATGGACCGATAAAGTAAAAAAATATGACTTAATTAAATTGAGTTTTTTTTTTTTTTTTCAGTTAGTTTATATTATAGATATAAAGTGAGATTCACACTCATTTAGATTATGATATTATTATTTTAAGATGTAGGTTTTAAGTATAATGTAATCTTACAAAACAAACTTATAAGATAAATTTTACACTCACTTAAAAATTATCGAAATGATTAATTTTTAATCGATATGAGATCTCTAATATATCAAGTAGACTTTAAGTCTAACTCAACCTTACAAATTGATTTGTAAAATGAGATTTGCATCTATATATAAAAATATTGAAAGCTCTTATTGTCAGTTAATATGAAATCTCTAACACTAATTTGTTTTTAAAAATAAATACAAAATAATATTATTTTATTAAATAATATACATATAACTATGATTTTTATTTTGAATTATTTAATCTACAAATTAAAATCAGTTTATTAACGCGACTTAAATTTCAAATTTCCATACTTACTTTGAATTTGATTTTAGACCCTTATTCACAACTTAAATTAAATGATGGGGATGTTAGTGAGGTGTAATAATAATGGAAATTTGGAATGAGAAAGATTTGAGGCCAAAGTTCTCGTTGGCTGTTCCTTACTAACCGAACCATATAAGTTTGCTGTGTGTGATTGCCATCACCATATCTCCACCATGCATTTCATTGGGCAGTTTCTCCTAGACACTACCAAATTCCACTACCCTTTCATCATTTTATATCTGTTCTTATATCATGATTTTATTTTATTTTGTTTACTTGTTTATTATTTTTTTTCTTTGCATTATATGTTTCCTTACAACTTTACATTAATTATACGTTTAGTGCATCCCTTTTGAGAATTACTAGTATAGTCTGTTAATGGCTTTAATGAAAGTCAAACAGTAATTTATGAGTACAAAAATTTTCCTTTCTTCTCTTCAATTTTTATTTATTTATTGTGAAACATTTGCTACAACTTTTAAGCAAAAAGCTTCCGTGCCAAACAACGTTGTTTTATTTAAACTAATTACTAAAAGACATAAAATCTAATATAAAATCATTTGAGCATTCTTTTTAAGGAGATTTGAAAGCCACATGCAATTACAATTTACAAGGTCGTAGTTTTATAATCTTATACACTTGTGCGCATTCACATACATATAGCAAGAGATCCATATTTTAACATAATTTAGCCTTATTCACAATAAATTATAACATGAACAGAACTAAAATTAATAGTAAAATTTTGTGCAAAAAATCAGCTCAAGACAAATTTTGGAATTTGTGATGATCTTCCGCAAATCAACCTTTAATAGGATACATGCAAAAAATCCTTAATCGAGGGTGCTGGCCAATAGGGCAAAGGAAACATTGTTTGAGGTAGTTCCTTAATTTGTGTGTTTTCCTATTAACGGATTGTGTTTATAATTTTTTGTTTCCTATTACACGAATCTTGGTGCAAGAACATATCATGAGACATTAAACTAGGATTAAATTATTCGATAATTAGAGACAACATTATGTTTACTTTGTTCATTACATGAGCCTGGTGTCGACTAGGGAAGTTTAGAACACATTTAGTTTAAAGTTAATGGAATTAATTAGGATTGATTCTTTGAAATATTTAAAGGTTAGTGGCCAGCTATTACATATATTGGTTTTTTGGGTATACAAATTGGTGGAAAGGAAAAGAATGGCTGAAAGAAAGGATAGGTATATGTAGAAAAAATGATAGTTACATGAAAGGAATTTTTGTAAGAGCTTCATCCACATCTTTCCTTTTCTTTATTAATTTGATCTTCTTTATTGACAGTGAAGAACTGAAATGCCCTAAGAGAGATGTGAAAGCAATATGGCTTTGTGGCTGCCCCTGGACTTGCGGCTTTTCAAAGTGGTTTTTGTTCCCTGCCTCTTTGGATTCACTACTCTATTGGCTAGGCCAAGACTAATAATTTTTTGTTGATACATAGAATTTTTCATCTTCTCATTGATTTTTTTTGGATTGAGCTCAAGCAAATGAGGTGGGAGAGCTTTGGGAGTTTGAAAATCTGATAGGGTTTGGATAAGTGATGCTGACTAATATCATAGTGAGGATGGAACATGTTTGTGTTACATAGTTCTTGAGGGGTGGTCGATCACTAACAAGCTCCTAATTGTAAGGAAGGCAAAATAATGCATGGGAGTAGGGTTCAAGACTCAATTTGGTATAGTGGCTTTGTGGTACTTGCTTAGGACAACTCGATCTGCCACTTTATTTGGTTCGTATAATATAAGCTTGTGATGCCATGTTTGATATATATGTCCATATGTTTGCAATTCTATATATGTGACACAAAATGAGTGTCAATAATTAGTTAATAATAACACGAGGGGATAGTCTGTTCTATAATCAATATATTTACCTACTTGTAATGTTCAAATCATATAACTCATTAACAAATGTGATAAAATTGAGACTTCAAAGGTCCAAGGAAGATAAAACACGATGACATTGTTTATAAAAGTAGTTTCGTGCTCAAGTCAATAAATAAACAATGGAGCAACAATATATACCTGGAGAAGTGAGAGAAGTGAGTCTTTTCTATGGTTATTCATAATATATAGTAAACCATGAACTCTATTAATTCATCGTTGAATATTTTTGAACTTCTCACTAATAAGTTTAACAAGTGCTTCCAATTCAAGTGGATGACCAATTGGTACACAATAATTTCTTTTATAATTTTAATTTTAGTGTACATTTAAGATCTTGTGTCAATTATAAATAAAATCTTTCAATAAGTAAAGTTTACTATTTAAAATCAACTTCTTAAAATAATATTAGAATTAATATTAAAAATTTCTTAAAATAATTTAGAATTAATTTTAAAAAGGTTATTAGTCTCACAAGTTAAAGAAAGTTAAAGAATCTTGACATGAGAAGTGTTTTGAAGATCTTAAATCGACTTTAGATACTTTAAAGTTCATTTTATAAAATTAAGTTAAATTTAAAATTAACTATGTGTATACAATATTTGATGTGTTATACTGACTTGACAACATTTTTTAATATTTATGGTAACGTTTTTATTTTTATTTTTAAACATTAATATAATCAAATTATTAATATAATTATAATTTAAGAGGTAATTATATTTTACTAAATCACGAAAAAAAAATACAAGATAAAAGTTTTTATATATATATATATATATCAATTTAAACTATTATTACATTAAATTTCATTTTTAAATTTTTCATATATATTATCATCATGTAATAAAACATTGGTTAATTCAATTTGTAATATTAAATATATTTTTTATTTTAACAAAAAAATTAAAAATAACTAAACAAATATAAAAATAATTCAATAATTAACTTTATCTATAAAAATAAAAATATGTATAATAAATAAATAAATTAAGGATAATAAAAAATATAATAAAGGATGATAGTGAAAGAAAATTAAATAAATTACTAAACTATAGAATATGACCAATAAACTAACTACTAACTTTTATTTCTCAAGAAAAAAAATATTTGATGAATATTTTAACTTAAAAGTTTATAAGGTATAAACTACTTAATTATAACTTCTAACTTATTCAATTTTTCTTCTATTAATATTGTTATATCTTAATATATTTTTATGTGATTTTTCTACCTTTTATTATTTATTTCAATTTTATATAAACGATTAATAATACACTATTTTAAATATTTTTTGAATTATTCTTTAAATTTTTGAATTATTCAATTAAAAAAATATGACATTTCAAATTGAAATAATTGAAATAATTGCATTTCATTAACGATGTTATGTGTATACACATAGTGGCAATTGTAAAAATAATATTCAATGTAACAATAATTTTAATTAAAAAATTAAAAATAATTTAAACTGAAAAATTAAAAATTTTAATTTCACTAATACTTATTACATCAAGTCACTTAAATAAAATTATTTGTCCAAATAAAAAAAAATCTATACAACTTTTAAAAAATAAATTAAAATACTAAAAAACTTAATTATTTTAAAAAATCTAAAATTATAATTCAGTTATATAATTTTCTCTAAAAATTAAAAATTGTATTTATATAGTTAAGTCCTTTTATATAATTCTACATTTACAAACTAGTTTACTAAAGAGCTTAAAAAATATAAGTTTATACTAATAACTAATTTATTAACTATTAGCTTACTTTTCAACTAATTTTGTTAACCATAAATTAGCTAAAGTAACTAATAACATAGAGATTATTCACATTCACTCATAAATGAGTTAAATAAACTAATTTATTTATTTTACCTAGCACACAACTTAAGTGAAGCCTCCATTCCTAATATAAACAGACACATCATGAACTCACAAACTAAAATACTCTAAATCTTATAATTGATCTTAGTAAGTTGTCAATCCACAAAATTTCATCATCTATAATTATGACAACACATCATTAGAAGAGTGTAATTATTACCTACTAAGATACATGCATTTAGTGTGTACTTATTCTCAAATGTGCCAAATTATCTCTGAACAAAGTTTAACTACCATTGACAAGAAGAAACTACCCACATTTACTCTTCAAATTTATAATCCCCTCGAAAATGGGATAACCAAGAGCCACCAAATAGCTAAGCAGAAAAAGTTGACCAAACATCTTATCAAAATCTTTGACATTGACCAATCTCCATAATCCACCAAAGAAGCAAACAATGTTTATCATGAGTAACATAGTCAATGGAATCATGAACAAACCTGCACCTTGGAAATTGAACTTACCTTCCTCATATTTCTTGAAACTTTTTTTGTCAATAACTTTGTTTGATAAAGTGAATTTTGCTTTGTTCAGCCCAAAAACTTTCTTGATGGCTACTATAAATGCAAATATGTTTCCAACAAGTGACCTCATAATCCAACTTCTTTGTTCATCCCACCATGATCTCAAAGAGCCACCGCCACTAAGAATCTCAATCAAGTGTCGACTTTGACTGGATATATATAATGTTGCAAAAACTCCGAACCACGGTTCTGTAACCTATGACATAATAAATAAATAAAACAATGTTAACTAATTGCATATAAATTCATTTTGCATATAAATATTTATACAATCCATAAATGAAAATACTATATATAGTAGTCTCTTATTTTTTTTCCTTCCATCAATTTATAATGTTAATTTTCATTAATTTGATGACACGTGAAAAGTGTAAGAGATGTCATGTTCGCCAAAACTAATGTCATTAGTGTAAAGACTGATAAAATGACCAATTCGTTAAAGGATCAAAATGAAACATAAAATTTAGATAAATTAGCAAAATTATATTTTAACCTAAATACTATATAAATTCTCCTTGTTTAAATAAAGAATGATAATAACAAGACTTGTATTAGAAGCTTACCATTGGAAACACAGGAATTCCTTTCAAGAAGCATAGTTGGGGAATGAGGCCATATATGATTAGGGCAACACCATATTGAGTTGTGGATGTAAAGTAGCAAAAGGTAAAGGTATGAATAATTGGCATTCTTGAAATCCCATAAGTGAAAGGGCTATATTTGGATATTCCTAGAAGGAAAAGTTCAGAAATCCATTTCACTGGCTGAAGCATGCCCTCCTTAAAGTCAATGGGTGCACATCCCAAGAAACATGGTCTTTTGGGGTAAAGGTAAGTTGATCTCCAACCTCTTGAGTGGAGAAGATACCCAGTAACCGTACTCTCCAATAATATAGCATATGAGAATCCTACCTGCGGATTTCAATCAACATACATTTACAAAGTTATCAACTTTTTTCCATATTTGAATAAGTTCATATATATGCTACTAATATATGTGTGTATACTTGCCTCTTTACCCCAATTTGTGGCTTTTTCATATGAACAAGAGGCCACTTCTTGAGCTTCTTCCAAAATTACATCTCTAGGAATATGCTTTTTGGCAGTTTGATGCCCATAGATGATGGCCTTTAAGGATTCAATGTACATGGTAGACTTGCCAAAGTTGTTTTGGGAATTATGATCAAAGACATCTACAACTATAAATCAAAATTTCACATGTAAAATCATAAATAAATTTTTAGGTTTAATAAATGTTGAGGGCATATACCATTTTGATTTGGGCTTTCAAGGTGTAGTGCTCTTCTACTTATGTAACAACCACTACCAGCAAGACCTGGCCCTCTTAGTCCATCCATTCCTTGCCACAATGTCTAAAACAAGTCACAACGAAAGATTGTAAAATTGGTCAAAACAACACAAACAAGTTATAAAGTGAAAGAATGAAAAAGGGTTTTTATGTTTATTTACCGTAAAAGCACGCCTAGTTTGACTATCATAGATGTCTTTCTTGCTAAGGTTGTGAAACATTTGAGGAAATTGGACAAAAGCAACATCTTTTGAGGTTTCAGGATCAAGAAAAAAACACATGGCTTGTTTAGCTGAGGATGGATCATTGCAATACATGTCACAATCAACAACAAGCACGTAAGGGCCGTTGCTGAATAGGCCTGAGACTCTGAGCTGTAAGCACAAATCATAAACATGGGAGATTCATAAATGAAAATAAGACACAAAAGATCAAATTTGGAGAATACACACCAATGTGTTGAGGGCTCCTCCTTTGTATCTATGAGGAATAGTTGGCCTTCTTTCACGAGACACATAAACAGCCATTGGAATTTCCGATTCGTCATTCATAATCTAGAAAAACAATGTAACATAAAGTCTATTTTAGTAGGAAAAGAGTTGGCTTTCTTTTCTTAAGTGTTCCCTAATCTTATTCATAGTTATCTTCTTCAAGTTTACTACCTCTTGATCTCTAACTTCTACTCATTGGGTAATTTGAAATGTAATAATCAAGTGTTAAGGGGTTCACTTAAGAATATACATGAGATAAATGAATAAACGTCGTGCAATGTTCAAAATTTGATGTTCACATAGAACTCTACTGTTAAAAAAAAAAAAAAATACTAAAATTTGCCTTAGTTTGCATTCATGTAGTGTCCGTGATTTATAATTATATTTATGCGCCTTATAACTTAGGATCTTAATTTCAACTAGGAAAGGTAATTAGTACCTCAATACGAGTTGGTCTATCAAACACGAGAGAACAATTTTTAGGATCTCTTCCAAATTTCTCTATATTTTTTTGCATATTATTGTATTTAGCCTGCAAAATACAAAAACTTCACATTAGTAGAAAATCTGTATAATTCCTCAAATCTTATACTAAAATATGACAAAAGCAAAATATAAGATAACATAAAAAAATAATATTAACATAATTATGAAGTGAATTTCACATTAGTTTTGTTGCTGACAACTTAAATTATTATCCAAGTTTCGAATTGGCCACATTTTGATTATTTTTAAGGCCATATTACTTGGAGTTTAATGTAATATATAACTTTTTTATAAATATAAATTTGTATGTAATATTTTTGTTAGAATATATTTTTAGTCTCTTAAAATTTAATTATTTTTTATTTTGATGTCGCAAATAAAAAAAAAACTATTTCTTTTAGTCACACAATGGGAAATATGTTATTTTTCGCCTTGCTATTCATATAATTATGGACATCGAAAACATGATAAATAGGATATTTTCTAACAACTTTAATTTTCTATTTCTATGGGTTTTTTTACCAAAATTTGATTTTGATTTAAATATGGAGGACTTTTCTATGAGTTTTTTTTACCAAAATTTGATTTTGATTTAAATATGGAGGACTTTCATGGGGTTTTATTATCAAAATTTGATTTTGATTTAAATATGGAGTCTAAAGTCCCACGTTGAATAGAGGTAGGAGGTAAACAACATAAAACGAGAAAGACTGACTTACCACTACTATAAAAAAAACTGATAAAATAAAAAAAATTTAAGTGTAGATTTTCCACCCTCAACCAATCATCATCTATATTTTGCAAAATTTAAACCCTAAACGACTTGCAAGATTGGAAATATATAAATTTAAAAGACGTTTTACACAAGCATTTTTTGTTGTTCAAATACGTTGCAAAAAAAAACATTATGTAGTTGTAAGACCATTATTTTTATATGTTTGAAAATGAAATAGAATAGTCTTTTATTAAAAAAGAATGCTCATTACTGAAAAAGTATGATTCAAAAAATTTGAATAAGGAAGACATAAATTTTCTTTTCTTCTTTACAAAAATCTTCATTTAATTAATAATCGTTTAAACAGCCCAAACAATTAAGAGTCAAAATAATTTATAAAAATTTATGTTCAATACTTATTTTGACGTATTTTTTTAAAGTTTTTATTGTTCAAATAATATTACATCACTAAAAAGAGATATCAATGAGCTTATTCAATAAAAAAAGGGTTATCACTCAAATTTTGAAGGAGAAAAGACTAGTAACTTTTGAAAGAGAAAAGAGTAGTAACTTACTCTTCAGATAAAGAGAGGAGACATAAAAGTTTTTCTCTTCTTTACAAATATCATCACTAAGAGAAGGAAGACATAAAAGTTTTTTTCTTCTTTACAAATATCATCACTAAGTAATCGCTCAAACAAATCCATAGTTTGAGATAATTTATAGAAATTTATGTATTAAATAATAAATCACATTACTTTAGTGATAGTTTAACATTTGAGCATTGGAATTCAACATTAATTTTCTCTTATTGAAAATAGAGTGCTTCAACACTCATTTTGATATTTTTTTCTAAATTTTTTATTGCTCAAATAATATTAGATCATTAAAAAAAAAAGATATCTCAAATAATGAACTTATTCAATAAAAAAAATTATCAACTCAAATACTTAGAATGAGGAAGGACTAGTAACCTATTGTTCAAATAAAGAACATCTTGTTTAAACTTGAAAACTCATACTGATTAAAGTGTAAGTTATATTTTGTGTATATAATGATTGAGTTGAAATGAGATGAATTAAATTAATGTGAATGAGTATCAATTAAAATATGTATTATTTAAAGTGTAAGTTATGTTTTATTATTTAATGTTAATGTGTATATAATGATTGAATTGAAACGAGATTAACTAAATTAATGTATCAATTGAAACATGAAATGATTATCTCATAATAACAAATGGTAGATACTTTATATGTAGTTTGACTCAATTAAAATATATGTTATTAAGTAAAAAAAAAAACTCATTAAAAATATTCTAACTTTACCTATGATGTAGATCTAGATCCAGATCTAGATCGCATAGATAATTATATTAAACTAGAAACTCCAACTTAATTTCTCTAATGAAAAAGAAAGATAGTGCCTTGTTTTTCGCTAGTTTTAATAATATCGATTCAATTTGAGACATCTTCAGTTAAATTGCCAGTCTATTTTAAACGTATTGGATGTACGATGTATTATTTATTGTTCTTTAACGAATATAAGAGAAGAGCGATAGAATAAACGAGTTACAAAAAATTAGATACAAGATGCAGCTTTTACTTCATAATATGGACCAAATAATGACATAATATGATATAAGTCATATTTAAATTATAAAAATTTCTCGTAACATAATCACGCGTTTTAAAAAATAAATTAACTTCAATATATTTTAAATTTTAAAGTGTGCACAAAAAGAAAAAGGGATAGAATTTTAGCAGAGCTCTTTAGCTCTATAAAGAGCTAAGTGTGATTAGGATGTACCATTTTAAAACTACATTCTTATTAATATTTTGCAATAAATATTCAAGATTTAAAATAACAAAAGAAAACAATATCTTTAAACATTGAAGTTTTCAAGTTATTGTCACCACCACCTTGAAAATTAATTAATATATATGGAAGAATGCACTTTCATAAGTTACATCAAACGGTGAAAGAGATTTTATCTAGAAATAAAAATTAATATATAAACTACTGAAATAAGTATTTAATTAACTACAACACAAAGTATTCTTACACTAATAGTTGATAATGACTAAGCTACCATTGGTTAAATTGATTTTTGTAATAATTCTTAAAGTTCATATCATCCGTGATTTTCGATTGCTTGAAAATGCAAAAAAGTTTAACATATACGTAGGTAAACTTCTTCATAAAGATTTAAACATAAATAAATACAAAATTTTCTACAAATTAAATTTAGTATACCTTTTTTAAATTTAGATTTTGTTCATGAATACAAATTTAATTTATTTTTTATTTTAAAAATATTT
>Ga0099824_1010692_pt1 | contig 10685 bp, 4 predicted proteins | sample SiratrowhiteBW_FD_76837 | JGI IMG/M metagenome (GOLD analysis project Ga0099824, IMG submission 76837) | Root nodule microbial communities of legume samples collected from California, USA - Siratro white BW | ecosystem: Host-associated > Plants > Roots > Nodule | place: USA: California... | reverse complement strand
ATTAAAAAAAAAAAAAAAAAAAAAAAAAAAAAAAAAAAAAAACTCCGTTGAACTTTTCATATATTTATTGATGCATATTCAATATAATGTTTTGTTGATTTATTAAGAGTGGCTCTATTATACAAGCAAGTAACCTCTATGGTTCTGTAAATCACCAACATTATTTTGTGTCCTAAAGATTTGGATATGTAACATTTTTGTTGCATCACCATGTGCCCCTCTTGTCGTCCTAATATGTAGAATATTTATTATTTCACTATGTCAATTAATCAATCATATTAACGAAAGAAACCACTTTAATTCATTTTAAATAAAATTAAGATTAAATTAAAAGTAGAACTGTATTAAACAAAATATTCAAATATAAGAAAAAAAGTTATTTAACAAAAAATAAGCCACTCAAATTGTTTTTTGGTACTAATGCAACATTTGTCAGAGTTTATCATATATCATCAACTTAACTAAATTGTGAAGCTTACTGATGAACGAATTTGATGTATCAAAACTTTAGAAGATCAAAAATTGAAACCTAATCTACAGGGAATGAAACAAATATGCTAATGTTACACTAATTCCATTGGCATGAAACACATGCAATGGACAACGACAAAGTCCAGATTTAGTATTTCTTATAGTTCGATTGATGCTGTTCAAAAGCTACAACAGCATGCATTTCGCACGCTATACGAAACTAAAGACAAACACCGACTCTGAAATGAACGATCAATAATATTAATAAACATAATAATTATAACTTCAATAAATTATTTTTTCTTATCATTTCCTACAGAGCAACAGCAACCCCTAAAGCAGAATGTGTCTGCTATGTTCTATAAAGTTAATTAAAAGCTATAATTTATTGATTAAACCACTTTCAATAATTGTATCAAGATCACGTACTCGTTATTGGTATCATAAAAAAACAGGTTGCAAAAATCTGAATAAAAAAAAAAAATAAAGTGTTGCAATAGTTCTTCACACATGATTTTGTATAGAATTTATTTAAGATTTGAAAAGGCATTGGAATTTGTTGTCTTAGTGTGAGTGGTTGATAAATGATAAAAGAAAATAATAATGAAAGGAAAGATAATCCAAATAGATTCCCTTGTTGGTAAAACCTGGAATGATATAGGATATAGGACCCGTGAAGGTGAGTAGATGTAGGACATGTGGCCCTACGGAAATTGCCAGGTGGAGCCCATAATGCATGTCCTTCACTTCACACTTGAATCTTGAAAGTGAGAGATAAGAGCGGGAATTTGCCCTATGAAATTTCCACGAACCTTTTCACTTTGTTCCTTTCTAACAATGGTTTTTCAATATATACCATTATATTAACATCATTTTCATCTCCACTTCCCTTCATCAACAAGATAATACTTGTCTCTATCTGCAACTAACTTCAAATCATTTTTCTTTTGAAACTTTGCAAGTTACACTCAATGAAAAGTACATTGTTAGGGGCGTGCAATCATGCAACTCTTAGATACACAACACAAAAAGGTGTTATCATCCCTTAACTCTGTAATGCTTCAGTGTTTGATGGAAATGGAAATTAGAACGTAATTTTTAACTTTTGAATTTGGTGTGACAAAATGCAAAAATCATCCTACGCATATTAGCTTGCACGATAGAACAATGAAACCAAATACTATTAGGTTTTAGCCTTTCGGTGGTGTCAACTCTGAACCAAAAGGTTGGGTAAAAAAACAAAGGCATAATGAATGACCAAATCTTTTATACACTTTTCTTTTAAGAGGAAAAAAATTACTTTTTTCACTTAGTGTGATATATTGTATTTTTTTTTCTTCTTTTGGAAATACGAAATTCCTAATTAATTTCGGATATAGGAAGGACAATGCGATTAAGAGGGACCTGTGAGTAATTAATCATCCATTCAGAAGCTTTCTAAGCCATTAAGACGTTGTATTTAGCAGGGCCCATAAAAAGTATACATGACGTCCAGTACGATTCAGTCAATCTATTTTAAATGGGTTAGTCTATGGGCCATTGGATTCTGCACCTCCATATTTTGCACCCCTATAAAAGTGAAATTCCAATTTTACTCCTACAAAATTTATATTTAGAGTTTTATATTCTGGAACATAATATGAAATAAAAATAAAAGTATTAATTTTGAATTATACAATCTTAAATATAAAATATGTATTTAAAAATGTATAATTTAAAATACATTTTAAAATATTTTAGAATGCATATTCTAATGTATTAAAATATTTCAGATTGTATATTTAAAATGTATTTATTTTAAAAGTATTTTTTTTAACTGTCAACAATAAATAAAATTAAAATGGTCACTTTATACAAACCAGCTAGAATATGTGATTATAAAATCTAATCTAAAATCCCTTCTTAAATATAAAACATATAAGACATGGATAATATAAAAGTATTGTTGTTCCAAATAAATTTAATCTAAGATCCTTTTTTTATATAAACATATAAGACATGGATAATACAAAAGTAATGTCGTTCCAAGTAATAATGTAAAACATATACAATCTCATACATTTGAGTTGCAAGATGCCCTAGTAAGAATATTATGAGTTATATAACGATCTCAGGGAATACACACTAAGCACAAAAGTACTAAGATACACAATAAACTCTCCCTGCACAATCAAAGCCGGATAAGCATCCATATAACCTGTTCCTGGATCCCCTTAGTATCCCAAGTTGCTATCTTCTTTTAGGCCTCATTCTCTCCCTCTCGAACTGAATGTATGTACTTGCAAACATACACACTCCTAGTTTATGTCTTTGACCCTCTAGAGCCCTTGATCTAGGCTCTGTAGTCTCTAGGGCAAAAAACCAATCTGAATAAGATAATGTTGTTCTCGACATCTTATGCTCAAACCATAACCAATCCTTTAATTGAACTAGACAACAAACTTCCACCTCATCCACTACGATCCTCTAAATACCATTTTATTTCTATAGTTCGAGTCTTCGTCACAATAGTCACTCACATCTCTTTCCACATTCTACTTACACTATTCCTATAACCCATTAGATAGAAGCTTTGAAAATGAATAGGAATAGATTTGTCTAACAACGACACTCCCAATCCACCTCTCACACAAGTCTCAAACTCTTTGTGCTACCTTACAGGTACAGAAGAGATGTTGGGCATTTTCTATACCTTCACGGCACAAAAGGACACAAAGCATTCTCCAGTTGCACTTCCTTTCTAACCAAATTAGCTTTGGTTGGCAACCTATCCTCTATTATCCTCTATACACACCAATTCTGAAGGAGCTAATTTTTATAACAACTTAAAAACCTCTAAATTCAGCATTTGGTCCTCCTTATTCAGCATGTTGTATCCCGACTTAATTGATACACCTGTTAGTCATCCCTTACCCATACCAGCCTATCATGTCCTTCCTTATGCCACTGGATATTTCAGATCAAAGTCAATAATTATTCTTCTAACTGTTTTTTCCATTCAAACCTCTCCCTTCTTCAACAAAGATTTCACCTAATACACCTTCCATTCCAACTTTGTCCCTAGTCCACAAGATTGCAAACCTAGCTATCTTTACATTGAAAAATACTAAACAACCCTGAAAATTTTTCTTTCAATACTTGACCTTCTGTCCATCAATCTTTTCAAAATTTTACGCTCTGCTTATCTCCCAAAGTCCACTACATTTGAGAGTCAAACCAATTTTCTTGTGATCTTTTTCCACATAATCTACACAAATCCTACCAACACGAAGATTGATTTTTAGAAGTATATTAATGTGAATATACATTCCAAATGAGATTATACACAAAGCTCCAACATAACATTAGCCAAGAGCATTTGTTAGTAGCAGCACTTGAATGAAGATCTGATGGTTCATTTGCTTCAGGTATGGGATTGATTTTGACATCACATCTCAACGAGTAGCAGCTTCCAGCCTTTTCTTGAAGGATTCCCTTGTTAATGGTGTTAATGGACGAGGAGTTGGATTTGGGATATAATATGTTAATATACCAGTAAGATGTCCTTCCAATATTTCGAATGATGGATTCAAAATCTTAGTATAGCATATAATAGTTGGATTCAACATAACAGCCCTATGTTAATTCGTTTATGTTCTGTTGAAGAAGGCTACTGCATTTAAAGGGCTGCACGAGGAGGAAGAAGATGACCAGCTCCAAACCTTCGGGACCGAGATCGCAATAGCCTAATCTATGTTAGAAGCTCAAATTGTCAAAAAATAATAATGTGGAGTGGAAAAGAAATTGAAGGAAAATATCTACTGTAATTTATGACTTTTGTTTCTTTGCACCCTCTCATTTTTCTCTTCTCCTTTTTCCTTTCCCCACTGTTGTAATCATTTCCTATTTTCATATCTTTAGCATTTTATTATATCATCATTGATATTACCATTATTATTGTTATTACATGATAGAAGAAGAGAAAGGAGAGAATATATTATAAAAAGAAAAATTATCTTGAAAAGTTATTTCTAAAACATTTTTCATATGTTCTTAAAAATTTATTCTAACAAATATATAAAAGTATTATATTTTAAAAAAAATTATTCTATAATATATTTCATGTGTTCTAAAAAATTTCAAAAAAAAATATGTGTTCTAAAACATATTTAAAATATATAATTTAAAAGTCACTTAAGAAAAAAAAAAAAAAAAAAGTGACATATCCTAGGGTCCAGAGTTTCGTCCTGCCATAGATCCGTAAAGGCACTTGTTTTTTATTCTTTTTACATATTTATTTTATTTCCATTCTAGTTTATCTACCAAACACTTTGATATTCTCACTCAAAAAAAATTAAGTTCACTCACAATTTTGTAATAAAAGATGATGATGAGAAAACACTATAATGATGGAAACAATTTTTTGTGTTAAATTTGGACAAAAATTGTTAGACTATAATTTTACAAAAATATAATAAAAATGTATTTCGCTTATGTATATAGTGAAGTCACTTTATATTTATGGCAACCAAAATAGAAAAGACTGATAAGTCCTGTAATTTATTAAAAAAAATCCATAATTTTTTTTTTAGAAAAATATGATCTTTAAAATCACATTTGCATTCCGAAATTAATTACATATATTAAAGTTAATTACATACATAAAGATATTAACATCCTATTTTGATCTTAAAATTAAATATACGATGTTAATATAATTTTTAAAATATTTATTTTGACTTAAAATCAATTGTTAATAAGATTAACTTTTTTTAAATAATTATTATATTTAAAAAGACATATTTATTCATTAGAGTATGATAAAAATTAATCAAACTCCTATATATTTTCATTATTAAGATTACAGAATTATTTTTGTAAGAAATATTTTGTAATGAAAAATTTTATATATATTTTCATTATTAAGATTACTGAATTATTTTTTTGTAAGAAATATTTTGTAATGAAAAATTTTATTTAAGTGACAAAAATTAACGGTGATCCTACTTATTTCAAAGATTTTGAGTTGGTGAATAATTTTAAATATTTTAAAACTTAATTTTTTTTAATATTTTTTATATTAAAAATCTAATTATAAATCAAGTCTATTCAATAACATTTTTAAACTTATCATAATATTAATTATAATGAAATAAAAATAAATTATTTTTAAAATCATTATAAAAATGAAAATTTTAATAATTAAATAAATATAAAATTCAATATATAATTAACAATCATTTTGTACTTGTACAGCTTTTTCTATTCTTTTTATTCTCTTCTGTTTCTTTCTCTCAATACCTAGTTTAAATTTTGTGTAGACCTCTAAAATGGGCTGAGCCCTTTTCAGTCCCTATAATAGATTTTTTTTATTAAATCACAATTATGTTTAAAAAATTTAATATTATTTTCATTTTCTTTATATTTTAAATACATGTTTTAAAAAAATCATAAACATATCTAAGATATTTTTTTTAATTTTCATATTCTTATAAAACTAAATACTAAACATTTATGTTTTTAATTAGAAGAAATTTTCTATTTTATCTTTTTATTAATTTGTAGTATTTCTAATTTTTGTATTATTTTTTAAAATCTATCATAGTGATATTTATTTTTAATTCCTTTTAAAATTACTTGAATGGGTGTTGAGTAATGAATTGGTTTCATAGCTAACTCTGTTGAATTTTAAACTCAAATCAATTAATTGAACTTTAAAAATTCCAAGTAAAAGATAATCTCTACATTTTCTTTTTAATTGAAAACATCTTTTAATCAATCTCCATTTAAGTATATTTAAGTTGTTTGACTTTACCTGTACCTACAGCACATTAAAAAACATAAGTTCTAGTTACATTTTTTATAATTAGATGTTTGTGGTTATTTTTTTTAATGTTAAATAGATAAAAAAAACACAATTAAAAATATAAATTCTAACATCTAATTAAGAAAAATATTTTAAGGACATACTGTAATTTGACATGTAATTCATAACCTAGAAAGTAATTTAACAAAAAAAAAAATAAAATAAATAACAAAGATATCATATTAACCACTGTATTATGAAAATAAAAAAATGAACAGAAATGAACCAAAATGAAAAAAGAGATGAGAGTGAAAATATATCTCTTTCATTATTTCCTTTATGAATGAAAATACTGTATATATGAAGTACATGGAATAACAGTATCATAACAAAATAGTTACTAACATAATTGCTAATAATGGTCACATAATTATTTATTATTTCTTAATATACTCTAATAAAATCATTCTCATATAATAAATAATTATTTATCATTTATTATCCCCCTCAATATGGACCATAGAGATCAATTAAACCCATCTTGGACAGTAGATGTAAGAACAACTTGGGTATGAGATATCTTTATACAGATGTCAACAACCTGTGACTTAGTGTTGGATAGGGAGCAAACTATAACACCATCATGAACATTTTCTCTAACCACATGACAATCAATTTCAATGTATTTGTTACGCTCATGAAATAAAACACAGGATTAGCAGCTAAATGTAAGGCAGACTTGTTGTCACAAAAAAGAACTGCAGTGGCCTGAGGAATAATATGTAAATCACGAAGAAAATAAGACAACCATTGAATTTCACAGGTTGCCTATGCCGAAGCACGATATTCGGCCTCAGAAGAGGATCGTGAAATTGTATGTTGCTTCTTGGATCGCCAAGAGATTAATGAATCACCAAACCAAGAAAAAATGCAAAAGTCGGTAACAAAGCGACGAGTTTCAGGTCATGATGTCCAGTCTGAGTCACAAAAACCTTTCAGTTGTAAATGAGAATCACTAGGAAAGAAGAGTTCCAACCAGGATTAGTTTTGAGATAACTAAGAACCCTAGGTGCTGCTTGGTAATGAGCTATTGTAGGAGCTGATAAGAATTGTGAGAGATGATTAACAACAAAATAAATGTCGGGCCTAGTGTTGGTCAAGTAGATGAGTTGTCCAATGAGCCGTCGATACATGGATATGTCTTCAAGAAGAGTACTCTCTTTGAAATGGAGCTTTATTTGAGGATCCATAGAAATGTTAAGGTTTGCATCCTAACAAGCCTGTAGCATCTAGTAGCTCTAAAGTGTATTTCCTTTGATTAAGGAAAATTCCCTTCCTTGATCTAGCAACTTCTAATCCAAGAAAAAATTTCAGTTGACCAAGATCCTTAATTTTGAATAAGTGATAAAGTTGAGACTTGACCAAAGCAATCTCTTGAGAATCATTTCTTGTCAAAATCATATCATCAACATAGACAAGGATGGTTGTGAATGCACCAGTAGCAGATTGTTTAGTGGATAAAGAAAAATCAGACTGTGATTGGGTATAACTCGAAGATGTAATAACTGTAGACAACTTTTCATACCACTGCCTACTAGCTTGTCTAAGACCATAAAAAGATTTTCTCAGCTTGCAGACCTGACCAGGTTTTGGAGGAACTACACCTTTAGAAACCTCTATGTAGACTTCTTCATTAAGATATTCATGCAAGAAAGCATTGTTGACACCCAGTTGTTCAAGGAGCCAATTTTTAGTGGTTGCAATGGCCAATAAGAGCCTTACAGTAGTGATTTTAGCCACTGGAGAACAAGTTTCTCTGAAATCAATGCCTTCTTGTTGTATGAATCCCTTGGCTGCTAGCCTAGCCTTGAACCTCTCAATTGAGCCATCAACCTTGTGTTTAGTCTTATACACCCATTTGCATCCTACTGTGTATTTTCCAATCGGAAGGTCAGCAAACTCCCAAGTTCTAGTTTGAACTAAAACATTAATCTCATCATCCATGACTTTCCTCTAGTTCTCATGTTTCACTGCCTGTGCATAAGTTTTGGGTTCTACAATGGAAGAGATACTAAATGCAAAATACTTATGATTGTTAGAAAATTTTGAGTAATTAACAAAACTGGAAATAGGATATTTAACTAAAGAGGAATTTTTGCTCTCTATGTCTGCTGCAACTACGTTGCAATGAAAATCCTTGAGATAAGCAGGAGTTTTGGTACTTCTAGTAGATTTTCTTATAACAGGAGATACAGGGTTATCGGAGTTGTGAAAGTGGGAGACGAATAATTTTGTTGTGAGACAATATATGGTGTTTGTTGGTTTTGTAGTGGTGTAGTGGGAGAGAAATAATTTTGTTGTGGGACAATATATGGTGTTTGTTAGTTTTGTAGTGATGAGGAGGATGTAAGGAAAGAGAGATTAGTGCCTTAATTATCACGAAAATGTGGCATGACAAAAAAATTTCAATATCTGTATGATTGATAATGTGCTTAAAAGGAAAACTATTTTCATTGAAAGAAACATTTTTGGATAAAATAACCTCTCTGGTGTGTAAATCATAAAAAGTGAACCCCTGATCCTTGGTCTGTGACCTATATAAACACACCGTTTAGTCCGAGGATCAAGTTTCGTCCTATTATGAGCCAAAGTTGATGCAAATGCCTCACAACCAAAGACTTTAATAAAAGCTAAATTAGGAAAAAAGCCATACAAAATATCATAAGGACTTTTGTTATGTAAAACCTTGCTAGGCAATCTATTAAGCAGAAAAAACAACATGAGAGGTTGCAAAGTTCCAAAACAATTTAGGCAAGTTACTTTGAAAAATAAGAGCCCTAGTAATGTTTAAAATGTGTTGATGTTTTTCTCTACCACTCCATTTTATTTTGGAGTCTCAACACAAGACATTTGATGTTCTATGCCTTTGAAAGAGTAAAACTGATGTAAATTAAATTCAGGTCGTTAATAAGACCTAATGCATTTGACAGTTGTAGAAAATTTGAATTTGAACCAAAGTAATGAAATATTTAATGCAACCTTGTACTTCTAATTTAGTTTTCAAAAGAAAAATCCAAGCATGCCTAGAAAATCATCCACAACACTCAAAAAATATCTATGTCCATCCACAGAAGTAATAGCTAATGGTGCACAAATATTCATATGTAACGAATCAAAAATTTTATTGCTTGAAGAAGTGCTTAAAGGAAATGGAAGTATTTTCTGTTTAGCAAGTAGACATATTTGACAAAAATCATCACATGTTTTGATATAAATGTAATCAAACTTTGATGACAATACAAATAGTTTGTCTTTAGACAAATGACCTAGTCTAAAATGTCAATCATTCACCTTATTAACAGACACATAAGTTATTGAAATTGAAGAATTTGGGACAAAGTTGGTACCTTAGGATTTTCAAGAACATAGAGTTCGTGGTGCATCTTAGCAAAACCAATCATCCTCATAGTATGATTGTCTTGTATTTCACAAATTTAATCAGTAAACCTAATGGAACAATCAGATTTTATTACTATTTGAGATACTGAAATGAGATTGAAGTTAAATCTTGATATGTATAATACATTATGTAGAATGTATGTAGTAGAAAATATGATAGTGTCTTTAATGTTTGCATAAACGATAGTTTCACTAGGTAACTTGATAGGAATATCAGGAATAATTCTATATGTAGCAAAATTATCTAGAGATGAACTAATATGATGAGTGGCACCTGGATCCAAGATCCAAAGGACAGATTTTGGTAGTGATTTTAGATTGCAGATGATACCTGTGGATGTATTGGAAATTTGATGTGTTCAGTGTTAGAGGTTGCAGTTAACTGAGATTGAGATTGCTAAAGAAGAGTCAGGAGAGAATTATATTGCTCTTTGGTCAAACTAAAACTAGAAGACAGCTGAGATTTCTTTTGGTTTGTAAGTACCTCACTCTCATTTGCCTTTCTAATTGCAGTGACGTTAACAAAGAATTTTCTCCTTTTGTAATTTGGTGGAAAACCATGTAAGCGATGACATTCATCAAATATGTGACCTCTTCAAGCACAATGTGTGCATCTCTTACTATTATAATTCTTGTATCCTTAGTTCATCTCTTGGCTTGAGAAGTATAAGCAAGGTAGTTAAAATCGAGATTTTGAATAGGATCGTGGAGGGTTCATAAGATCGTAAATCGTGAAATCGTAATACGAATCATAAATTTTATTTTTTAAATATATATATATATATATATATATATATATATATATAATATTTTTTAAAAAATAAATAAATAAGAGAAATTAAAAAAAAGTATTTGAGGGATGATTCAACCTTGATACAAAACTATTTAAGTTTATATAGTCACATTTCTTCTATTTTACTTAATGTATTAGATGAAAAGTAATTAAGTAATTAAAAAGATTAATTGATAT
>Ga0099824_1010675_pt1 | contig 10701 bp, 7 predicted proteins | sample SiratrowhiteBW_FD_76837 | JGI IMG/M metagenome (GOLD analysis project Ga0099824, IMG submission 76837) | Root nodule microbial communities of legume samples collected from California, USA - Siratro white BW | ecosystem: Host-associated > Plants > Roots > Nodule | place: USA: California... | reverse complement strand
TTATATATTATCATTTATTTAATGATATTAAAAATATTTTATTATGAAATCTATTATATTGTAGTTTCTGTCAATATATATATATATATATATATATATATATATATATATATATGTATATATAATTGTAATTGGATATTGCGATTCTTATTTAAATAATTGTTGAGAGATGTGATATTTTTAATGTTACTATTACTAAAAAGTACATCTTATTCATAAAACTTTTACTATATGTTTTTAGTGACTATTCAGAAAAAAATAATTATTGAAAAATGTGATTTAAATCATAAATTGATAAGTCATATTAAGTTTATGTAACAGAATAATATATTATTTCTTTGTAATAGTATAATTTGTCATAATAATAATAATAATTACATCCAATTTTTAAAAAGGAATAGTACATGAAATGTGTTAAGATACATAATCCTCCCAACGTCATAATCGGAATAGCATTTAATTAAAGTGGTGAATTGGAGTAGCATGCATATTAATTGCAGAAAGAGACAAGAGGTAAAAATTAAATGAAAAAAAGGAAAAAATTCAAAGTAGCACAGTATTAACAAAAATACATAAGAGTTTATTGATTTGTATAAAAGGACAAATATTACCTTAAATACATTATTGTAAACATTTTCTAAAGCATAGAAGAGAACTCGGATACTTAAAAGCTTTGAAAAGAAGGGTACTTTTGTTTGAACACATCCACTGTAAAGACCTAAATTAATATGAAGTAGTACTAATATTAATAATAATAAAAAAAAGAAAGCCAAAATGAGAAATGTTTTAAGGGCTGGTTACACAAAACGCTTCCATTCTTATTCTCTTTTTCTTTTCCCTCCACGTTTTTGTGGCCGTCTCACATATAGCAGGCATGGCACGTGATACATCACTCCATTCTCAACCAGTCTGCTTTGACAAAAAAATCCAACACGTGGTGATATTTTGCACTTCTGGATCCTCTTTTGTTCTGTGGGTTTCAACCCTCGTTACTCATTTCATAGCAGGTGGATATTTGACATCACAGATCATTTTTTTTAAACTATTATTATATATATTTCATTAGAAAAAACGGTCAGTGTGAAATTATCTTATTCTTTGTTTTGTTAGCACACGCGTACACTCACAACTTTCTTTCTCTCTCTCTAACAACTTTCTTTGTTACGTACATTTTTTTTTAGAAAGATACCCAAAAACCTCGCTAGCTCGCTAGCATCTAATGTCTGGGATCTAATTAATTGACCTGTTTCATCATTTTATGTGGATAAATCTGATGCATTTAATTATTATAATTAATATTGATACTTGAATAGTCAGAATCAGTTGCAATTCTTCCGTTAGCGTTGGTTTTCGTAATAATCTTGACAGAAGCCACGCGTAGGTTTGTAGATTAGACGTTGATTATTCTATCTCATCCCACCTTATTATCTTAATCTAATAAACAAAGCCTCGTGATCTAGTTAAACTCCGACTTTCAGGATTGTACCACTATACGCTTAGATCCTTAACCCAACAATAAACCTCTTATGGAAAGTTAAATTAAATTAATTAAATTTCTTTTATCAAACCCTTCACTTTTGTAGGATTATTCGCCGACAAGATTATTTAAATGATCGTGACACTAAAAATAAATTAATTAAATCCAAACAAGATGACTCCGAGAAGACAATGAAAAGATCATGTGATATGAAGGATTAATGATCTTCTTAAAAATTCAAACTATATTTTTTAGTACAAATTGTGTAAAAATAACATAAAGAATTTTCTAATCAGACTGAGCTACTTTATGAGGAGAATATCGAAGTAAGGGACCAACAGTGAGATTCTTAAGATCAGTCTTAATAAAGCAACAATCACTGTTAGGGGGTGTATATAAAGCTTTATTTTGAAAAGGTAAAGATATATCTTGTACTTCATGTATGGTTTGGTTCAAACAAAGGCTAAGGAAATACATTAATAAACATGTAAACGCTTTACCCAACATTCCAAAAATCAATTAACGCACACCATCCAGCAAACTAAATTAAATTACAGTGTTTATGCAAAATTTACCATTGAGAAGCAGTTAATACAAGTGAGAGAAAAATGAGTCCAGACTGAATTACTATCTAGAGACAAAGTTCAAATTACTGTAAAATGATAAATTATATACTTTTTATTGGATTTTATAAAAAAATTGCCATGTCCACAAAAATAAAACTTTAAATTCATACAATAACGTTTTTTCAGTTTGGACTTTGCTATGAAAGAGTTATGATTGTCGTGTTGCGAAAATATTGGACGCCGTTACCCTCGTTATTGAATGAGTTTCTAATAGCTTCCCTTCCTGCAAGATATAAAATGTGTAACGATTAGTAAGCGGGCTTTGAAGGTGGAGAGAAAATTGACGAAAAATCACGTTTAGGAATACAGTTCTAAATGAATTAAAGTTTTAGTAAAAGAAAATGATTTATTGAAATTATAAATTTAGAGAAAAACTTTGGACACATACATCTCCTATGAATAAAATAGGTACTACCAAACTGAGCGTGTGGCCACACGTCTCAACAGTACACTGCCAACCAAATCCTTTGGAATAAAATCCCCTAACATTGGTGACGCATTCTTCAATCCCGAAGAAATTATTGAGTTTTGAAAAGGGAATGAATTAATTTCTGCATGAGGACTAAAATGACGTACACAAGTACAGGAGGTTTGGTTATTTTGAGTGAGTTTGATGAGTATATCTTACCTTGAGAAAGAGAACAGAGGTCATTCGCACATGCAGCTGAACACCCTAGACAAGTTCCCCCTGATAGTACCACTCTCGCAGCTCTTCCCAAACCTATCATATATGCCTCAGCAATCCGTACGAGACTGTTGAGAAGAGCTATGGATGCACGCCCCAGAGGAGAAAAGCGATGCAGCGCTTCCAAGTTGGGAAGGAGCACCTGGGATAAAGATGTGTTTGGTTATGCAACCATTTGTTTTGGGACCACAATTTAACACCCATACATACTAGCTACCTATAGGTCTCGCTGAAACTAATCATTTTTTTCATACTTGCCTATTTACGAACGTACCTGCAAGTTCAATATTGGGTTACGTCTCCACCCTCCATTGACGATGATGATTGTCGAGTTGCTGAAGTCCTGTTTTCCATCTCCTTTGTTATTGAATGAACTTGTTACACCACCCACTCTTCTAGCTTCAGACCTTGTACACATTAATCAAATCTCATAATTATTAGCTATCGATTCAGGACAATCCAAAAACCAAGCAATTTTTATAATGATAATGTATTTTATTTTATAATATCGGTACAATAAGAAAATTTGTTTCTTTTTTAATTTTAAATTTTTTTCTTCGGTTGACAGTCACACCCATCGCCCACAACATCCAAATCTAAAAGCTTTATCTCTGCAGATGACGATCACATTCTTACTGCCAACAACCACCATCCATTCCATCCATTCCGGCAATGACGCCGCGCGTCTGGAAACAACAAAATGCGGAATCTGCTACCCACCTCTTTCCCTGCTCTCTTTATGCTTCCTTCTCTCTTCCACTCGAGTCACCATATCTGACTTTAAAATCTGCTTCCACTCCGCTCTTGCTGTTTCCAATATCAACAAACATATGTCCATCACCCTATATTGTGACACGGGCTCTGCGATAAGAACATCACAAAGAGCGCATTGCTCCTCCCTTCGCTCACTTTCATCTTAGGTGCAACCGCCAATCCCCTTCACTTCACTGCCACCTTCGCCGCCGCACCTTAACTACCCCGACTCCGTGGAATTCTCGCCTCGTTCCCGCAACACCGACTCATGGGTCGAGCCCTCGACGACGGGGTCGTAGCCGGGTCGTCGAATCTACTTCTGATGTGCAGCTATGGCGGGCATATATTGCCAAGCCCCACGACAACCCTATTTGCTACGTCAGCGGTGACACGCGCATCATCGAGGAGAACCACCGTACCGCCGCTGTCACCATCATCTCCGTAACCACCTCCGTCGACAGATCCTCCAAACTCGTCCATTTGAGCGTTCTCTTCCTTCTGATTCTCTTCAACCACTTCCATTCTACGCTCTTATCTTTTTCTCTCTATCTCATTCATTCCTAATGTGTTGAATTCCCTCATGAACTGTCTCCGGCGACGCTCGGGACACAATCCGATTCCTGCCAACGGGCCACGGTGGAACTTCTTGAAGCACAGCGTTACTAGTCCACAGCGTTACAACCCTGCCATTGCCGTTGACGCTTCCCATGAAGCAGGCAAGGTCGTCAGGCTGAGCACCGTGTATGGGTCTGCCGCCGGACTACCTGCTAAGGCAGATCATCCCCTCCAACGGCAGGGGAAACTGCCGCGGCGTGAGGATCCAGGTTACTTGACAAGGAGGGCTGTGAGACCACTTAAAGCATTAGTGCGGTTGCAAGCATCGGTGAGAGGCCAAAGCAAACTACAGCATTCCACGTTAGTCTCACTACAGCATTACCCTTCCCTTCACCCTTGGTGTATTCTCCGAAGTGACGCCGGAGGGAGGTGACTACGATTTTGAATTTTGTGTTGGGAGCGGATGGCGAAGTGGGCTTGGGTGACGGATTCAGAGGTGACTGAACTAAGAGATATTATTAACTATAGTAAATTATATACCAGAATCTATTATTGTAAAATTTAACAACTTGCTAAATAACATACTATAAAGCTTATGAAGGAATAATAGAATTGTCTATATATATGTGTGTGCATGCTTACATACATGGCTATGTAGTATCCCAGTGAGAAAGAGGAAAACATGAGAAGCATGAAAAATAATATTGGAATGAGCATAGTTCAGGTGTGAGGATAGAGGCAGAAGTGAATAGAGCTCAGAGCTGCAACTGAACTTCCACATCCGTCTGAGGAGTATAGAAGGTTCTTCTCTGTTCACATTATTGTTCTAAAAATAAGTGTCAGATGAAAGTTTTGACGTGAACAGTATTTCCGTCCACGCTATTGACATCTTACATTCCATTGTCAGTTTAAACGTGGATAAAAATATTGACATTTGACAGTGGACAAAAATATTGACATTTAGATTCAATTGTCAGAGTTTGACGTGATTTTGACCTTTTCATTCAATTTTTAGTTTGGAAAAAATTACGTTGATACTGTTCATTGGACACCTATACTGATTTTCTTTAATAAAATATTATATATTAATAAAATAACAGTAAATAAGTATTATATGAGTTTAGAAGGTGAAAAGTAGTGTTAGTATAACATAAAAAAAAAAAAAAAGTGGTGTGAAAGAATATTTTCCCATTTGTTGCGTCACAAAGTGAAATCATACAAACTTTTTTTAGACTTTATTTAAATGGATATGAGAAAATAAATTTAATATAATTTGATATGAAAGTGTAAATTTTTTTTTCTTCTAAATTAATAAAAAATAATAAAATTTAAAAATAAATAAAAAGAAATTTGTAAAGAACGTGATAGATATTATTAATATTTAACTTTTGTTAACAGATAAAATGTTAAAATTATAAATTTTCTCTTATAATTTAAAATAATTTAAAATGAAGTATAATTAGTTTGTTTAGTTTGATTTATAATTTTATACTAAATTTACATAATTTTATTACTTTTATATTTATTTTTTCTATAATAACATTATTATAAATTTATGTTTATTATATATAATTGTCATTATATTATTATTTATTATTTAATTTTATTATTTAATATTTTATTTATATAAATCATCTAATATTTGTTCTTTTACTTTTTAGTATTATTTTTATTATATTATATTATATTATATTATATTATATATATAAATTAATTAATTATATATATATATATATATATAATATGGTATGAATTTAGCATTGATTATATATATAATTATGATATATTATATATGTTAAGTTTATAATATATAATGGATTATATAATAAGTATAATGATGATAAAATTTTTATAATTAATTTTTTTTAAATTATAAATAGTTAATTATTAATGTTGATAATTGATTATAGGTGATAAAATATAGGTATAATTGACTATTAAGTTTGAAAAATCAACTAGAATTATATTTAATCCATTATGAGTTGTAATAATTGGTTATGATTAAAAAATTATGTATTACTTTATTTTTGATAATCAATTAAAAGTAAAAAAATATGTATAATAGATCATATGATTTTGATTGTGTTTTGTTTTTTTTAGGAGTTGTTTTTTTTTTCTACAAAAGGCAGTTTTTGTCTTTTTACAATTGTCAAGCACGACTTTTTTCAATAATATTCACTCAATTGATCAAACACATAGTACACTTTTTCTTTTTCGCACACAAACTAACTGCGGAAACAAACTCAGCGGTAAGGAGTGCCATCTTGGGGATAATTATTTATAGCCATTAGAAAATAATACTTTTATACCCTTTAAAATAAATACATCTAGAAAACAGAATTCAATAATATAATCACATATTAGAATTTTAAGTTGAAAATAATATATATATATAACTAAATATTATTATCATGAGCAGTTAAATGAGTATTTTTTTATTCGTTCCGTAACAACACATTAAAGTGGATAAAGATACTTTTGACATAAGTGTTCCTATTTGACATTCTTATAACAATAGTAAATAATAATATATGGAATTAATTTATTTAAATAAAATATAAATTAAATTATTGCTATAAAGCTAATAAAATGTTGTGAAAACAGAAAGAAAAGAGTATTGCAAAATACTAAAAAGGGATAAATCGGAAACTCTAGAACTCAGCGGCCACCCGATTCTTTTCGGCAACCACATTCTTCTAGAAACTTTGAAACATGGCACATCTTTCCGAGAAAACGGATGTAGTTTTGTAGTCAATTTTCAGGAACCTGAGTTATTGGTTTCTTTTTGAGCATTAAGTCGTTTCTCCTCCGATCAAGTCGAATGTTAGAGGCAATTTTCAAATATTGAACCTGTATTATGAACATTGAGAACAGCTGCTTCCAAGCGGATGGTGCAAGCCGTTTTCTTTCACTTCTCTTTTACCGTCCAAACCACTCGCCCTCCATCCGTTTTCTTTCACTTCTCTTTTACCGTCCAAACCACTCGCCCTCCGTACTCTGTAAATAGAGGATCTTTTTTATTCTGAAAATCACATCTTCAACTCTTGACCTCTTCTTTTTCTCACATCTTCTCTTTTCTTCTCTAAATTTCCTAAGTTATTTTTGTTCATAAAAAAATTTATTAATTATGAGATATTCGGTATTATCTAAGATGTTCTTGTTATATCCTGGAAAATTTGTATAATTTATCGCAGATAGGTCCTTAAGGATAATAATCTTTCATATCTTTGAAATTTTATTTTATTGTGTTTTCATCCATCTTTACAACAATCTTAAGATCTTATAGCTGATAGTGTTAAAAACAACAACACTACACCAGAAATGTCAAACAGTGCTTTCCGAACATCAACCATATTTGCGAAGCCATTTCTAGATTATTGCCGATTGAAGTTTTCTCAGGTCAAAACTTCCAACGCTAGCAAGAACGTGTGTTAGACATCTACGGAGTTGCCTCTGCACTTACGACGTCCAAAATAAGATATGTTGTCACACCTTACTCAGTGCATTATCTAACGACCTGTTCCATGTGTATTGCTCCTACAAGGAAGCAAAGGAAATTTAAGATTATCTTATCTTCAAATACACTGTCGAAGATGTCGTCTGACAAATATTCGTTATCGGAAATTACTATCGCTGGGAGATGATATACGACAAACATATCAAGATTCAAATCAATGAATATCATAGGCTACTTGAAGACATTAAGGCAGAGAATATTGTTTAACCTGATGAATTTGTTTTAAAACTTTTGATTGAGAAACTTCCGCAGTCTTGGATAGACTACAAACAACACCTGAAGTACAGGCATTGATAGATGTCATTACCAGACCTTATCACTCACATCATCATTGAAGACACCAATCGAAAGGAGTGTGCTGCTACAACAGCTAAGGCCTTATCTTTCAAAGCAAATATGGTAGAAGATAGACCAGCTCCAAACAGGTACGAGAAAAAGCCTAATCACAACAAAAAGAACAAATCTAATTTTTCCCGTCCTAGTGAACCTAAACCCACATTCAAGAAGAAGGGAAATTGATTTGTTTGTGGAAGGCCAGGTCACCATGCACCTCAGTGCATACACAGGGTCAAAAGCGACGATCCTCCTAAGATAAATATAACCAAAAGGGGAGATACAATTTTTGCGGTTGTTTTACAAGCGAACCTTGTGACCAACAAATGGCTAGTAGACTCTGGGGCTACTAGGCATATCTGTGCAAAGAGAAATGTGTTTTCCTCCTACTCGAGTGTAGGGGATGGAGAAAAACAAGTTTATCTCTGTGATTCTAGGACTACTTCGGTCCTAGGAAAAGGTAAAGTTCTTCTAAAGCTCACATCTGGAAAGACTTTGGCTTTAAGTGACATGTTGAATGTGCTATCACTCAGAGTTAATTTGGTCTCTATAGCACTATTAGAAAATGTAAGGGTCAAAGTGTCATTCGAATCTGATAAGATTGTGATGAAAAAAATAATATATTTGTGGGAAAAGGATATTGTGATCAAGGTCTTTTTGTACTCAATGTTTCTGAAATTATTAATGAATCTGGATCTATGTCTTCTGCTTATATTGTTGACTCTTATGATATTTGACATACTAGATTAGAACATGTAAATTCTTCATAAGTTATTAAATTTCAATTTCTAGGATTAATTAACATGCATGATAAACAAATTAGGAAATGTGATATATGTGTAGAATAAAAAATAACAAATAAAGTATGTCATTTTGTAGAATATTAAACTGAGTTGTTAGGTTTAATTCATACCGATCTTGTTGATTTAAAGCAAAGAATGACTAGAGGTGGTAAAAATTATTTTGTAACTTTCATAGATGATTATTCAAGATATACAAAAAGTGTATTTAATAAAACATAAAAATGAAGCTTTTGATATGTTTCTATCTCATAAGACAGAAGTTGAAAATCAATTAAATGAGAAAATTAAAAGGATTAGATCAGATAGAGGTGGTGAATATGTTTTATTTAATGATTATTGTGTTAAGGAATGAATTATTCATGAAGTAACCCTACCATATTCACTTGAATCCAATGGAATAGCTGAAAGGAAAAATATGACTCTTAAATAAGTGATGAATGCTATGCTCATTAGTTCTAATGCTACTGATAATCTTTGGGGTGAAGCTCTTCTTACAACATGTTTTTTATAAAATAGGATAACACTTAAGAAAACTGGCAAAACACCCTATGAGTTGTGGAAAGGTTTTCAAACTAATCTTAAATATTTAAGAGTGTGAGGGTGTTTAGCTAAAGTGATGTTACCAGATCCTAAGGAAAGGAAAATAGGTTCTAAAACTTTTAATTGTTTGTTTTCAGGCTATGTTGAACATAGTGCTGGCTATAGGTTTCTTGTTCTTAATAGTGAAATAATTGAACGTAATACTATAGTAGAAACAAAAAATGTTGAGCTTTTTGAACATATCTTTCCCTTAAAGGTTACTGGTACATCTGAACAAACCATAGACATTGCTAGTGATACAATGTGTGAGGATTTAAGGAGAAGTAAAAGACAGAGAAATGAAACTTCCTATGGAGATTATTTTTATGCTTATCTTGTTGGAAATGAACCATTAAGTTTTTCATAAGCTATTAGTGCTCCTGATGCAAAGCATTAGAACAAGGCCATTAAGACTGAAATTGATTCAATTAAGAAAAATAACACTTGGACTTTAGTAGATTTGCCTAAAGGAGCAAAACCTGTTGGTTGTAAGTGGATCTTCAAGAAAAATTGTCATCCTAATGGATTGATAGAAAAGTATAAGGCAAGTAGCAAAAGAGTTTTCTCAAAAAACCCAAAATAGATTTGTCAACACCCAATTTCGTCCGGGCAAATAAAATTATTTCAAAATATAAAATAATATAAAATAAAAATAAAAATGTGTGTTATTATTTAAACAAAAAAATAGTTATGGTTCTATTCTATTTTATGAATAAAATTAAAATAAAATTAGTAAAAAAGGAAATAAAATTCAGAGTAAGAAATCAGTCTATTAACAATTTGTTTAAAAAAAAATAATAGTAATAATAGTAATTAAAAAATATATATCAAATTTTTCCATTAAGAGAAAACTAAAAATGTGGTAATTAAAAGATAACAATTAAAAAATAATAATAATTAAAAAAAAGAAAATAACAAATAATAAATAAATAAATATTAAATAATTAAGAATTAAATAATAAAAAAATAAAAATAAATATATATTTAAAAAAAATAATAATAAATAAAGAAAAAAACTGTTTTCAAATTGATTACTTGATTTGCACGTTCAAGAAAATAAATTAATAAAAAAAATAATAAAAAAAGAATGAGTCAATGGCATAGACTCTCATGTTCTCATTTCTTAACTCCAGGTATTGTTTTTAAAAAATTAATAAATAATTTTTTTTAAATAATAATTTTTTAAAACTGCTCAGATAACAGCTTATATTCTCCACTTAAATAAAAATAAAATTAATTATAAACAATAGATTTTTATCATTGAAAAGTGTTTCAAGTCTTATTCTTGGGAAGATTCATTGTTAATATTTAATTTTTAAAGAAATTAAAAATAAAAAAATAATAAATATGAATGAGTCAAAGAGTAGTAACCT
>Ga0099824_1010673_pt1 | contig 10702 bp, 5 predicted proteins | sample SiratrowhiteBW_FD_76837 | JGI IMG/M metagenome (GOLD analysis project Ga0099824, IMG submission 76837) | Root nodule microbial communities of legume samples collected from California, USA - Siratro white BW | ecosystem: Host-associated > Plants > Roots > Nodule | place: USA: California... | reverse complement strand
CTTTCATTATTATTACTTACATTCATGTTGTTGGTAAGGTCCAGGATACTATTAAAAATGCTGTTACAACCATATAACGCTGTCTCGCAATGAATTCCACCTTTAGTTTCTGAAAAATCATACACAAACAACATCACAACGGCAATCACCATGGTAGCAAGGAATGTGAGTGACAAATGGGAAATTTGTACCGCAAGTTTTAGTGGCTCGTTCACAGTATGGGATTATTCTTGTGACAACGTCGTACTGAGCCTTTGTAATTATTTTGTTGTCTAATGCAAAATCTGGGTATGCTTTGTATTGAATTCGAGGATTGGTCAACCCGTTACCGATAGCAAAACCCTTTGTTATGTTGAATGAAACAATGGAAGCAAAAGCAACAAGATAAGTAATAGTTATTTCACTGATTAACCTTTTCCAGTAATATATATAAGAAATTGTGTAAGACCTTGAGGTTTATATGAAGTCCTTGTTTATGTTTATTTGCTAGGGTAATCCGGGATGCAAGTGCAGGAACATAGTGTCCAGCATATGATTCACCAAAGATGTAGAAGTCATTTTTAACGAAATTAGGATGCGCCTTGAAAAACTCCTGCAATTATAATGAAATTAATTACCAGATATTATTTATACACAACAGGAAATTGTTATCTTGTATTGGGATACATAGATGAAACAAGGGACTTTTATATACTTAATTTTCACCTGCAAGAAATTATTTAAATCATTGCTAACGCCGATTTCGTCGCTCCGAACGTCTTCATGTGCAGGAGAGTAACTAAAACCTGTCCCTATAGGTTGGTCAACAAATATAATATTTGAAGCCTGCGAAACGTAAATAACAAAAAAGTTTGGTGTAAGTTTATGACAGTTTCCATAAAGGAAACATGGAAATTGAATAAAAAATGACCTGATCCCAGCCGTAATCATTCCATGTAAGAGACAAGTTATTGGTAATATGAAAAGGACCGTTTTCGTAAAACAATGCTAATTCACTTCCACACCCTGGTCCACCAGTCAACCATATCACAACAGGATCATTCTTGCTGTGTCGTGATTCAAAGAAAAAGTAGAACATTCTGCATGCCACACAAAAAAAAAAAAAAAACAAAAACAATAACAGAAGATATTAGAGTTAAAGATATTAGAGTTAAAAATATCAAATGTGAATAAGTCTAATTCAATCTTACAAAAACTGATTTTATGTATAAATTACTAAAAAATAAACTTTAATACCATATCAAGAAATGGAATGTGGAATTTAAGTCTAAAACTCAATCTTACAAAATCTACTTCGGAAGTGAGGATTACACTCATATTATAAACTAGTGAAAAACATGTGAGATTTCTAACACATCTTTTCATACCGAGATTACTCGACTCGTGAGTGGGGCTATATTATTTAAGGATGTTCTTATAGCGGGTGACCCAACACTTACTAGAAATAGACTCTGATACCATATCAAGAAGTAAAGTTTAAACCTAATTCAACCTTATAAAATAAGATTTAAATTTATAAAATAAGGTTCACGTCTATTTATAAACTATAAAAATATTTCATCTCTAAGATCTCGAATCTCCAACAAATTCTATTAGCAATTAGATAAGCATATAGATATTATATTTACCTTGAAGCTTTGGAACGAGGAAGTGAATAGTAGCCTGCATGGTGACCAAGGTCTTCAACAGGAGGCCCAGATTTACCAAGAAACGAGAACTTCTTCTCCACAATCTCACCAGGGACAAAATCTGCATGGTCACCTACTACAGAAGAACAAAAAAGTGAAAGAAAAAGCAACACAACACAGAGAGAAGCTTTGGGAAGTGTTGGTGTTGATGCCATTCGCAACGCCATGTTGTTGTTGGGGATAATTGAAAAAAGCGTGAGATGGTTATGAATTTATAGCAGAGGTGGTGGGGCACTACAAAATCACTTGACAGTTACTCAATTGGAATTAAAATTTTTAAATATCTAATAAAAGCTTTTTAATACAAAAGTCAACTCACATATTTATTATGACTTAAAAGTTAATTAAATTTTTAGTTTATATTTAAATTTAAAATTTTGTTTTATTAAATATGTTATGTATTATTAAAATTAATTTCAAATATATTAACATAATGACATCAACTATATTAGGGATATCAAAATGAGTCAACCGTTTACACGTATTAATAACTCAATTCTATTTATTTTCTTTTATAAGTCATAAATTTTGTAATCGGACTTCATCCATCATAGATATTTAAATTAAGTGAATTAATTTATTTAAGCATATTTTTTTCTTTTAACTGATTTTATTTATTTATTGTTATACAATTAAAATATATTGATTTAATCGAGTTGTTTATAACAATACAATTAAAATGTTTACTTTTTTTTTATGGGTAGTGATAGTTTGATACTATTATTCACATTCTACTCCTATTTGACACTATAAAATATTATTATTTTATTAATATATAATATTTTACTAACATAATACATTATTAAATAGATGTTCACTTCTTTAAGCATTAATGACAAATAAGAATTGATATTATAAAAGTATTAAGTTAAAATCAAAATATTAACTTATATAATTAAATAAATTAATTAATTAAACATATAAACCATTGAAATATTATTGAGCAATATTTTATTAAAGTTTCAACTTATATAAACAAAAGCAATAAATAATTATAATAAAAAAGTTATAAGGAGTTATTTTACAACTCAACTCAACTACAGTTCAATTAAAATTAGTAAGTTAAATGAGTTTTGTTAAATTTAATACACATTTAAAAAAATTATATCGTTTTCAATCCAACCCCACTTCTCAGAGTTTAAAGTTTAGAGTTTGAATTGATTTTAAAACTCCTAACAAATAATATATTTTATAAATTAATTATAATGTTATTAATATATATTATTATAAAAAAAGTTATTTAGAGATAAATTTTTAGCTGCCAAATAAAATGATTGCTAATTATGACCAAAATAGTTATCAAATTAAATTTTAGTTGCTAAACAACTACAAAATATAAGTAAGGATTGAATTTAATGACCAATTAAGTCAAGATAATTGGTATTTAACATTAACTACCAAGATTTTATTTATCCATACCATTATATTCTAAATTGGTATATTTAATTAAATTAGAGACTAATTTAGAATTTAATGGTATAAGACACTAAAACGGTAGCTAATGTTAGTCACTAAATTCATTACTTTTCTATTATGTAGTTATTTAGCAATCAAAATTTAATTTAATAACTATTTTAGTCACACATTAGCAACCATCTCTTTTGATAGTTAAAAATTGATCTTTAAATAACTTTGTTCTTCAGTATATTAATTACAATATCATTAACTCCTTTATAGAAGTTTTCTTCATATTAATTATACTGTTATATATTAATATATTGATTTCTACTTTTATTTTTCATTATTAAAGATCTCATTTATTTATTATTACTATTATTATTATTTATAATAATAATAATAATAATAATAGATAATAGATTGTAATTGTTTTTATTAACTCACTCGAATATAATATATTTTTTTAATATACTTTTACAAGGATGAAAACAAGTTGTATCAAAATAGGCCAATTTTGGGAGTTAGACATTATTTAAGCTATATATAATTTCAGATTTTGTGGATAGAAATCATGTAGTATAAATTCTGAAATCTGAGAGTGAGAAGGACTATTTTAATAAAAAACAATTTCTTTCCACTTGTAACCCCAAACACACACACCCGCCTAAGGATAAGAACAAATCACCACCCAAAGCTTTCTCTCTCTTTCCATCTCTCTATATTTCTCACCTTTTTTTTTTTCATCCTCTATATCTCATCTGTTTCAGAATCTGATCACATCCAATATTAGCAATAGTTGAGGAGTGAGTTCTTACACACCGAAACCGCTGAAACTCGATATTGGATGTTTGAACTTACTCTGATCCTTTAACTTAGATTCGAATGACAGTCTAAGTCTTGGGTATTGGATTAGTCTTTTCTCTTAGATTCGCTGGTAATATAAGTCTTAGGTATTAGATTAGTCATTTCTCTTATATGTGCTTAATCTAAGTCTTGGGTATTGGATTAGATGTTAGGCTCTAGTAGGGACATACTTAATGAGTCTTCCGGAAGACGATAGATCCATGTGTGACCTATATGTATTGATGTGGTCCATGTGAGACCTTTAAGTATAATGTGTGACATGAGTACTTCAAATGAAAAAGAAAAACTTGTATTAAAAATTGATATGCTAGATTTTAAGGGAATTATTATGACTGAGATATCTTTTTGCATGTATTTAGTATGTTATAAACTTTCAATTTCACTTGTGTTAGGTATTCAAGTGTGAGTCTAAGTCCCACATTGGATAGGAATGAGAAAGTTGAGCAACATATAAGAAAGAAGACCCATAAATCTAATGTCTTTTAACGTTTTGGGTTGAAGGTGATGTCATTCCCTTATATGTTGGCTCAGTTCTCATTCTTGTGAGATCTCCCCGGTGTTTACCCCCTCGGATTCTCTCAGCAACTCGCTTATCCTTGTTTTGCTTTTCATGTTATTGTATAAACTGCGATGACTATACCATGTATACGAGCAGGTGCAGATGCAGGTTTTGGAGCACCATAAAGATTATATGCTCTTAAATGGATTTTTCCTTTTGTTTTGTATATATTGGTATATATGTTTTGATGTAGTTAAAGATTTTATGACCTTACGATGGTAGATAATTGTAGGTAAGTTTGATGTACCTAAATACTTTATGTAAACCTTAAATGGATGTTAATACTTGGTAGCAGACAAAAGATAGTTTAATTGACAAATCATTTTCAGATAGTCTCGCTTAAGCGGAAAAATCTCGCTCAAGTGAATTTTGCAGAGAAGTTCACTCTGCAAGTCTCGCCCGAGCGAGACACAACTCGCCTGAGCGAGCTTTTCGTAAATAAAATAGGGTGTTCTCTGGAGTGTTTTCGCCTAAGCAATAGTAGTTTTGCTCAAGGGAAAATTAGGAGTGCTCTCTAAACTATTTTCACTCAAGAGACAAATTTCTCGCTTGGACGAGGGAGATTTTTGCTCGGACAAAATTATTTTTATCTAAACTAAAAAAATTAATTTTTTCTCTTCTTCTCCTTCTTCTTTTCTTCTCTTCTTATCTTATTTTCTTCTTTCCTTCTTTTGTATGTATTAAATATTTTATAGTTTAAAATTATACTTTGTTTTCCTATAATTTTTCTATAAGTGTTAAATTATAATTATTATAGAATTTTTGAGCTTTTACACCACTCTTCTTAATTCCATCTTCTTAATTACACCCGTTAATTATACCATCTTAATTACATCTCACAATTAGTAAAACAGTGTAAAATATGAAAGAATGCAAGATATTAAAGCGGTATAATTTTATTTGATTATTATTATTAAAACATTATTATATTATTAAAACATTATGTAAAGATTATGAAAACGGTATAGGATTAGAACGATGCACATCTTTCTACGTTTTTATTTATTTTTAATTATTAAAACATCATTAAAGAATAAAATGTTTTAATAATAATAAAAAATAATAATATGTTAAACGTAAAAAACTGCACCGGTTTAATATCCTACACCGTTCTCATGTTTTAATATTTTAATACCAATTTAAAATAATTTTTTAATAATACGATAATGTTTTAATAATTATAATAAAAATAATAAAATTTGAAACGTAAAAGGATCTGCACTCAGCACCGTTTTCATAATCTTTGAATAATATTTTACTAATTTTTAATAATATGATAATATTTTAATAATAATAATCAAATAAAATAAAATTCTAAATGAAAAGAAAATGTATACAGTTAATACCTTACATAGTTTTCTATTCTGTACTATTTTAATAACTTTCAGTGGATGAAATTAAAAAAATATATATAATTAAAAGAATGCAATTAAAAGAGAGGTGAGAAAAAGTAATCTTCTATAATCGTTCTTCCACTTACAATTTCAGAATTTATACTAAAATCGTGTTTATGTGATATGGATGAGGCGATGAGAAACTACAGAAGAACAAAAAAAAGTGAAAGGAAAAGCAACACAAGACAGAGAGAAACTTTGGGAAGTGTTTAGCCATCTTCAAGAAGCGCAACGATTGTTATGAATTTATAGCAGAGCACTCCAAAATCACTTGACAGGTACCAATTTGAAGTAAAAGTTTTAAATACCTAATAAAAACATTTTATACAAAGTCAACTCTCAAATTTAGTAGGAACTTGAAAAACTTAATTAAATACTTTATGCATTATTAAAATTAAACTTTAAATATAATAAGATAGTAACATTAATTATATACGTCATATGCATGTTAAAGTGAGTCTAATATTTTTACTAATTGAGTTTAAAATATATCAACGATGAGTTAGAAGTTTTTTAATTCAACTTGATTTATCACAGATTTTTAAAATAAATAGATTGATTGATTTAAACATATTTTTTCCTCTAAACTTATTTCATATATTTTATTGTATTAAAATTAAAGTAGATCAACTTGATCTAGTTGTTTACAGTATTACAACCTAAGTGCTCATCTATTTAAATAACATTAATAATAAATAGGAAATGATATTATAGAAATATTAAACAAAAATCAAAATTTTAATTTATATAATTAGATAAACAAATAAATTAAACATATAAATTATTTAAATATTATTGAACAATATTCTATCAAAGTTATAACTTACATAATTAAAAATAATAAATAATTATAATGAAAAATTATAAAAAAAATAATTTTAGTAGGTTAAAAGTGAACTAATCTACAATTCAACTTAAATTCATTTAACTCATAGATTAGATGAGCTCAGTTAAATTTGACACACGTTTAAAAAAGCTATATCTTAAATAGATTAATTCATAAATCTGATTCTATTTTAAAACTCCTAACAGATAATATATTTTATATACTAATTATAACGCTATTAACTGATATATAGAAGTTTTCTTCATATTAATTATAGTGTTTAATATTAATTCAATTCTTTGTTGACTTCTATTTTTATTTTACGTTTGTGTATTATATTTTGTTATTTGAGCTATTATAATAATAATAATAATAATCATAATAATAATAATAATAATAATAATAATAGATTGTAATTTTTTATTGTTATGAGTGTTATTAACACATTCTTATGATTTTTATTTTATTTTTAATATACTTTTACAAAGATAGTATCACTCTCAGTATCACCTCTCGGTTTCGTATCACCTCTCGGGTCAATATCACCTCTCGATTCTGTATCACCTCTCAATTCCGTATCCATTCTAGATAGGCTTAAAGTCAAATCAACATTTAATGTCAAGATAAGATTAGATAAAATTGCGTCATTTCTCATCATTTCATCTTACCACATTACCATCCTACATTAGTTTTACCATAACATTAACACGGTTTTCATTAGAATCTAACCTGATTCTAACTAAATAAAATTTTAGTAATGATTACAAAATGCACTATAAATAGGTGATCCCTAATCACGAGTCAAAACATAAAAAAAGCTTCACATGAGCCTTTGCAAACTCTCAAAGAGGGGAAAAGAGAGAAAGAAGAAAGAGAGAGATTTTGGAACAATCTTTTTAAAAATATTTGAACTTTTATTATTCTTCGTTTAAAGGTAAGGGGGGAGTGGGGTTAAGCTTTATATATATTAATCTTAATAAATTTATATATGTTTTATTAATCTTTTATTTTAAACCATCTTGAATTATATATTATCTTACACTTTTCTTTTATCTTTAAACACGCACTAATCATGTTTATTGTATTTATCTTATCTTTAGTTTTGTGTTGGTTCTATTTTAATTATTTTATGTTCACTTATACACTGGTCCTAATTATTTTATTCGCGTTATCTTCAATTATGCTATGATCCTATTTATTGTTATTTCCAATTTTATAAAAATTTATTTATTTAAAGTTCTTGCTTTAATCTTTATCTTATTCTATTTTGTAATAATTTAAATATTATTCTTTATATATATAAATACATATGAAGTTAAAGTATGTATTTTGATATTGTCCGATACCTGCTTTGAGTCATCAAGGTTAGATAGTGAGTATATATCTCTTTTGTTGATAGATGACAAAAGAGTGATTATGATTACCAATGTTGTGATGAAATATACTCATACTACCTAATCACTTCCCAAAAGACTTTTGATGTTGAAAGTTAGATAATCAAAAGTGGTGGTATATGGATCTATATGTCTAATGATGTGAGAGTAATTATTATAATTTTGAGTCAAGTTATATGTCTCATTGTTTGTGGATGTGATTATAGGCTCCCATTACTTGTTAATTTTATTAAGATTAATATTTAAAGCTTATAAAGACCTCACTCCTTTTATGTTTTTTTTTTTCATATATCTCTGTTATACAAGTAAATGTAGAAAAACCTGCTCAATAAGAGTTGACGGAAAAAAAAAAAGACTGCTCAATAAGAGTTGACGAAAAAGAGTCTGTCTTTGAAAGATTTTATGGATAATTGAGAGATGAAGAACTTAGATCTAATATTTTAAAATATTAAAATAGACAGTTTTATATTTTGACGTCGAACTCTAGTTGTTGTAAATTTATTTGTAATATCTTATGAATATTACAAAAGATGTATAAATTTTTGAGTTGGATTATATCAAAATTAAATGAATGAATAAAACCTTAAATTTTAACTAGACTAATTAATTTATAATTTAATTTTATTTTATAGTGTTTTCTTATGTTTTAACTACATTATTTAATTTAATTCTATTTTATAGTGTTTTCTTAAACTTTAACTCAATTTAATATTAAATAAAAATTTTGATTAAAAAATAATAAAAGACTCGTGAAAGTGGAAATATTTTTAAAAATATATTTATATAATTTCATTAAATATTCCACCACGACATTTTTAAGTGTCACATTTTGAAAATATTTTGTTTGTATTTATATAAGACAATATTAATAAGTTATAAGAAATTACAGACAAACTTTTATATAAAATTAAAATAGTTATAGACAAATTTCTCAAACTGGTGTAATTTTTATGTAAAATTTCTAAAATAGTGTATTTTTTATTTATTTTCGAGTATTGGTAAAATCATGTATAGGGAACACAATATCATTGTGAATAAAATGTGATCCTATTGCACAATTTAATTTAAGATCAAATGAGATCCTAAAAAGAGAACATCATTTTAGTTTACTATATCAAATAGTGCAGCCAATACACACTATTTTAATTAATTAATGAGTTAATTAAAATTATGCGAATACTATAAGATTTTAGAATAGTTAATATTCTCCCCCATTAGTTTTATTTATTGATAAATAGGTAATGAGTGAAATTAATTCTGATTAACTAATTGAAATCAATGTGAGATGTGAACTACAAATTAATTTGAATAGAAAAGTGGTTACATGCCGTAAAGAAAAGTTACCTAGTGTGAATTTAGTTCCTAATATAGACATCAATTTAGTACAATAAATTTATTTCTAAGATTATATAATATTTTCAATTTTTCTTTCTAAATTTAGTGCTAAATTTTAAATTATTTTTATATTAGTAACTAAATTTAAATATCCAACTTACACTTAATTTTGCTAAATATATTTTATTACTAAATTTTAATTTAATTTAATTTTTATTTTCAACATCAAACTTACTCTTAATTTAATTCAATATATAAATCTCATACTAACATCATTTGTTATTTTAATTTAAAAAAATAATCCCGTCAACCCTTTTCTTTAATTCAAACAATTTAAATTTTTATTATATAAAAATCATCTTTCCATTTAACTAGTTTACATAAATTTTATTCACAAGGGGTAACTTTTCTTCACACTATGTAATCACTTTTCTATTCAAATTAACTTTACATTTATTTTTATTACTTAATCATAATTAATTTCAACCATTACATGTTTATCAATAAGTAACTGCATTTATTTTAGTTGCATAGTAGCAACACACCACTTGTGAAGAGAAAAAACAGGAATGGAGGAGAGTATTAACCACCCTAAAATCCTTGTAATATTCTCATGATCTTAATTAACACATTAATTGAAATTGTGTCTTGTGTGCATACTTTAATCTAATAAACTAAAATCTTTTTTCATAATTTTATTTAATCTTAAATTAAATCATGCAATAGGATAACGATTTCTTTACAATAATATCGTATCCCTATACAAATAAAATGATACACTATTTCAGAAATTTCACATAAATATTACACTAGTTGGAGAAATTTTCTAGTTGTACATCTCTTAAAACGCATTTTTTTTCCTTCGTGCTCTCTTATAATATAATTATAATATTTCCCGTATTTAATTTCAAATATAATTATAATATTTTCAAATATAATTATGTATACATAAGAAAATGTTCATTAGATAACATCCTAAAGTTAGAACTTGCGAAGGAAAAAAAAGTTTGCACATCATTGAATAATTCTATACCATAGTTCGAGAATTCCTCAAATGTTATTTTATTTATTTTGCTAAAGAGAAACATGTTTTATGTTTAAGTATCTGCTTTTGTTTAGGACATTTTCCCTGCCATCCAACGTTTGAACATCTCAAGTGCAACTTTAGGTTGATCCATAGGAACCATGTGCCCGGCCTTATATACCTGTTGAAGTATCATACAAATAAAGTTATAACCAAAACT
>Ga0099824_1010670_pt1 | contig 10704 bp, 5 predicted proteins | sample SiratrowhiteBW_FD_76837 | JGI IMG/M metagenome (GOLD analysis project Ga0099824, IMG submission 76837) | Root nodule microbial communities of legume samples collected from California, USA - Siratro white BW | ecosystem: Host-associated > Plants > Roots > Nodule | place: USA: California... | reverse complement strand
TGTGACGAAATTAACTTGTTTTTTTTTTTTTTTTTTTTTTATGTTTAATTTTTTTTTTTTTTTTTTTTTTTTTTTTTTATTTTTTATTTATTTTTTATAAAAAATTTTTTTTAAAAAATTTTTTTTTTTTTTTTTTTTTTTTTTTTTTACGTTTACATTTTATTAGTACTTTTAATCTCTATTATTAATGATAATTAATATATTATAAAAGAATTTAATTAAAACAATTATATTATTTTTAAGTGTATAATTCAATAACCTAATATATTCAATAATTTTTTAGACCTAAATATTTTTTAATCTTCAATACGTTTTGATTTTCTTTAATATTCAATAAATTGTTATTTTGCGTTAAGTACTTAATAAAATAATTTTTTTTTATATGGATCGCTACCACTATATCCTCTTATTAATTTGCTTTTATTCATGCATTATGAAAAGATTAGTTTATCTACAATAATAAACTGACATTCATTTCTAACAAGATCAAATCTGGTAATCATAAAAAGAAGGTTGACCTTTTTATATTCATACATACATAAGTAGCATATATGGATGATTTGAAAAAAAAAAATATCCATCAAAGAACATTCACCAATCATTTTGCTTTGTTAAACAATCTTTATTGATACAATATTTATCTTTATTTTAGTCAACCACTTTTGCATAAGACATTATTTTACAATTTTGTTTAATTGACAACTTCTATATACCTTTTTTTATTTTTTATTTATTTTTATCAATACATACTAAAGAGGTGTGTCTATAATCTTGTAGTAGATGATATTAAGAGTGAAAAAATTGAAGTCTATGATACTTTATCACAGAAAATTAGCAACTTGTATGTCACAAATAATATATGATTTATATGCTTTATGAAATCCCTAAAACATTGTTATATTGATGTTATTTGGACTTCTTTCTCATTTGTCATTTTCCCTTCTTAAACACATATTATACTAAGAACATTTGTATTGTCTTCTTTTTTAGGTAACTTTAACAAGTTTTATAAACTAAATCTGAAATTCAATTATTTATTATGTCTTACGAATATTTTTGGATGATATTAACGGACTAAATTTTTACAAGGTGATATTCTTAATCAAATTCACGTGCTACCAATTTTTTTTATCACAAATATATGGCAAACCTTAAAATAAGTATCAGATTTATACCCAAATTTAAAATAAGATAGAACCCAATCCAAGCCCAAAACTTATTAATTAAGACAAATAAAGTATAACATTAAAGTGCATTGTAACATTGAACTACATTGTAACAAGAAAGTTTGCATTGACTAAAAAAATTAGATCCCACCAAATAGGCATGACACACACTTTGATAAAAAAATAAAATAAAATTACTAACATGTAACCTTAATTTTTACTTCATTACAAATGCAACGGAAACAACACAAAATATTCCCTACAAAATAATAATAATAATAATAATAATAATAATAATAATAATAAAAAAGTTCGTTATTTTCCTTGCTTTCACCCTTTTCCTTTCTATATTGATATTCAATTGCTGTTTTCCAAATTTATTCTCAATTTCATCAGATTCTTTGACTTTTGTTCCACAGTCAAATTTGCAATTAATTTTTTTGAACTCCTAAATTTGTAGATGATACATACAAATTTACCAAATTCACTTTAACCTTAACCACAAGTCTTTCTATTTTGTAAACATAATCATTGACATTAGCTGGTCTCATGCTTCTTTTAGTAAAAAAATTTATAAATCTTTATCTCAAAGAAAGAAATTACCTATTGCGTTAGTAAATGAAGCAATATCAAATCATTGCAAAACCCTAAACAAGATCACTGAAAAAATATACATTAATTATCATAAACAATAAACAATACATATAAATCATTACCTATAGTTATTCTCTACTTTGTGAGATTAATAGTTATAGTTCTGCTTTTGCAAACTATATTGACACAATATGGCAATGTCAACAAAAACACCCATGTAGTTATATTTCTACATTTTCTTGCATGTATAACTTCATATTAACCCATGATATGTCCAGATAATAATTACATTACCAAAATAACTTAAACCAGCGAATACAACAGCAGAGACCTATATCAATTTTATTTAGTAAGTACTTAATGTAAAGAAAAAAAATTATTGGATACTAATTAATATATATATATATATATATATATATATATATATATATTACAGATCTAAAACTTGTTTTAAACTATTTTTTATAAATAGGATAATCGTATATAATTTTTCATTTTTAATATATTATAAAATAATGTTTACATTATTTTTAAAGTAGTATGTATACTTTTTATTTTATAATTATAAATTTATTATTTTATATGTAAGGAATCATTAGTTACAAAATATATTATGAGTAAAATAATTTTATATTAATTTTAAATGGGGTAAAGAAGAAAAAGAAAAATATTTTTTCAATATTATATATAATTTTAATATATTTTAATTATTATTATTATTATTATTAAAAACATAAAAGAATTTCCTTTTTTTTCTTTAGAGAGAAAATACATGTATCAAAAATTATAGTATCAGAATTAATACTTAGAAAATAAATTATAAATATCTAAGTAAAGTATAATCACTTTTAATAAAAATAAAATTATTGTTTGAAAATAAAATAGTATATCAAATTATCTTATTTCATTAAATAAAAATATAGTACTTAATTTAAATTAAGTATAACAAATATAATTCTTTTAGTTTAAAATATTTTTATTATCTGAACTATATTAATCAATTATCATTTTCATTTTTAGTATTAAACTGATCAAGATTAAATTTAATGACTAATTAAAACTAATAAAACTTTTACAGGAACTATAAAAAAGAAAAAATATAGAGGAACTAAAAACATCACATTTTGATTCTGGGAATGTTTGAATTAGAAGTTAAACATTAAACCCAAAAACAGTTTGATGCATTATTTGATAGCTATTGTTAAAAGAAGAAAATGAAAATGAATTTGGTTTTGTCATAAAGTAATTCTAAGAAACTTTCATATTAACTTATAGAAATTTGGATTTAAGTAAACGTTAATCAGTTTTATTTTGTGTCATTTTTTGAGAAATATTTACCGATAAATTTATCGACTCATGATCTTAATAGACAACAAGTAAGAAAAAAGTGATATATTTAACGATATAAAATTTCCATTTCAATTTATATACCTATCTCTCTACATGATGAAATGATATCCACCACTTACCTTTCCCATTTGTCATTGAAAATAATATACTATCATTTTCTCTCTTTTTTTAGCCTTAAAAGTTAATTAAATAAAGAAACACTGTAAAATTTTAAACGTGTGTTACACTTTTCAGTGTTTTCAGCCATTGCTCTGAAAAGTTTTGTAAAATAGAAAACAGTTTCATGTTTATAATATTTTAATAAAGAAAAATTATTAAGTACTATAGTTTTGTTTAATCAATGTTCTAGATAGTAATACAGTGGTTGGCAAGTTGTTTAATCAGTGTTCTTGTAACTTAATTATGGAGGGGTCACTCCCATTGCCATTGGCAGATTCTATACCTTAGTGGTTGAAGATGGTGACATGTTTTTGCTTTTTATTTTCATTTTCATTGGTAGGGACGACACAAGAATCACCACCGTCATCATCCATTAATTCATTTCTATCATCAAATTCAGATTTATTTTTCATAATAATAAAGTCTTTTCTATGTATATGGTTATAAATCCAACTCCTAATTTCATGTTTATAGTATTCAGTTAACTCTTATAAACTTTGTCGACATGAGATCATTATATATAATCTAACTTATGTTTAAATTGATTGTGATTTATAGAAAGAAAAAACATGTTTTATTTACTTCACTTAAAAGGTATTTATGAAAAAAATTTATTAATATTAAAGTTACTATAATTTATTATATTTTTACACAGATTATGTATAACAATGAATATCGTTTATTTAAATTTAATGAAGGTATATATTTTTTTATTGTTAGGGACCACTAACTATGTCATTTCTTCCATATAACAATTTTATCAATAATTTTAACATGAATGCATAACTCATACCTAAGAAAAATTGACCAACTTTGCATTTATTAAAAATAGAAAGGACTAAAAGTAAAGAATTTTTTTGTATAAGGACTAGAACATCTTTAAAAGGCCCCACTTTATTTTATTTATTTTCTTGATAAAAAAATCATATTTAAATTCACTTATACTTTTTTTACTAATTTTCTATTGAGATAATTCGTTTCAAAATAAGGTAATAAGTGACGAAATTCTTCTTAGAAGTATTTAAGGCATTTTATATATAGAATTTGAAGTAGATATTAATCTAAAGTAAAAACAATCTTATTGATGGATTTATAGATACTTAATTACACTTTTCATCATTCAATTTTGAAATATTTACAAATTTCGTTATTGATTTTTGTTTCTAGTTATTATAATATACTAAATTTAAAAATTAAATATATTTTACTAATCCGTTACTTAACAAACAAATAAAATAATGTGACTAATAAAATTGCACGTTCACAAGTGAGATAGAATAAGATGACGTGCTCATTATTCTAGTCTTTTTTTTTCTCCTTCTTTCTCATATTGTCCTTTTGTTTCTATGGTATCTACTCTCATTATTCTATGGCTTCTTCTTCTTCTTCTCAGGTTTGTGTCTTCCTATTTTAGTCTTCCATGTGCAATGTTATCCTTAACGCTTAACGTAATAACTTGAAATAACAATAATGGATATTGACATAAAAATTGAAGTGTACTTGTGTCTCAAAACGAAAAATAATGTCATCTGTAAGCAATTAATTAATGCAGGACACAATAATGATAATAATATTATTATTACTATTATTATTTTCTTTTGTGTTTCAGATGTCAATTCTTACAAAAGAGTCTCGTGACTGAAATTAAACAATTGCTATGAATTAATGCTTACTTATTGAAAAGTCAACATTTACGAATGAGCATAATATAATTTAGCTATATGCAATGTTGAAGATGACTTCAAAAACACTTTAGAAAACCCTCTTTGGTACAAGGTAGGTACTATCCTTTTTCTTGGTCTCTCCTTTTAAGCTAAACTTTATTTAAGTCAATGGACTCTTAATTGTAAGGGTGCCCCTAACTTAGCTTAACATTTATTTAATTATTTATATAATGTTGCATATGGATTAATTCCTTCAAAAGTCAGCATCCCCTCAAATGATTTTCACTTTGGACCTTCCTAATTAATACAATATGCATTTTCCTTAGCTACCACCATGCATGCATCCCAAATTATTCCTTTCTTGTTGGCCAGACCCATCGGTGAAAATTCAACCCTACCACTCTTCAAGTTTATGAATAGATATGCCAAGAAACACTAACCTATTGGAGGAAGAAAATAAAAATGAGTGTTCTGATGTGGTAGACTCTTCTAGGGTTTTCACGTTCGATGTATACTTGTTTTAATTCTATTACATGATACGAAACTTTTTTTAGTATACGTATAAAAAACAAGTTTGATTTAGTTTTTATTCCTAATACCAATATCTGATATTATATTTTTAATATTATTAGGATCTCGTTTTAAGTATAGGTTACCTTAATATTCAATAATTAATCTGTCTGTAAAAGACACTTTCCTAGGTCTTTAAAGATGTTTATAAATCATTATTAGTGTTATGTTTAACTTTTTCATAATATTGTACCAATAACCGAGGCGAGAAAACTTAAAAAAAAATAAAATGTAATCGAGTAGTTTTATTAAACCCATTTTCAACCGTAATTTTCTTACAAAATAATATGGCTCGAAGCAAAACCCTACTAATCGTAAAGAAGTTCAAATGACTTTTTCTACTCACCAGTAAATTATGAAAGACAATATAATTAATTCGTCACTTAAATATACGTGTTGTTTGCATGCATAAGATAATAAGATGTCAATACACCATCAAATTTTAAAATATATACATGCATATATAATTTATTGTTAATGTATAAAAAACAAGATTTATGAGTTTTTATGTATATATTTCAGTGGATTACGTTTACGAAAAAATACACAGGTACTTGGATGTTTCGGAATCATTCAACAATGGTAGGAAACTAGTTAGGCATAGACGCACACAGATAATTCAATTCAAGTGAAGAATATGTAACATTTATACACAGCCACATTCTTATGCTGGTAAATATATCAAATTTAACTCTTTGACAATAAATTTAGCATCATATTCACACCAATTTTCTAGTTTTTTCTGAAAACGAAATGAAAGATGGAATGTAAACAACACAAAGAATAAAGAAGCAAATTACCAACGGTGTATATATATATATATATATATATATATATATATATATATATATATATATATAATAAAACAGAAAAAAAAAAAAAAAAAAAAAAAAAAAATATATATATATATATATATATATATATATATATATATATATATATATATATATCATGAAACTGATAGAAGAAAAAACATGAAAAGAAATACTAATTATACAAGCAATATGATTCTATTATTTATGCATTTTTCTATATTCGTATATGTGGTGTCCCACACCTGATCACAAGTGGCCACTTCTTCTTCTTCTTCGTCTCTTGGTGCTTCTTCTACTCTACCTTATCACTTTATCCACTTCAGCAAACTCAACATTTGTATTTGCCTCTTTATATTTTAATGTCCCACCGTCCCATCTTTAATTTCCCACACTCACGATTTGCACCTTCACATATTTAATTAGATCCACCGAATCATCACGATAACATACTATATACAACAATTAATACACCGAATAATAATCTTCACACGAAACCAAGAACAAAAATCAAAGTTTAGAACAAAAGAAAATATTCCCCAGCAACAACAAAACAATGAACAACTAAACCATGGAACCATTTTTAGCTCGAAACCGTATGATAAGAAATTGTGTCCATGTAAGAAAACCCTAAAAGGTAATAATGGTAACAATATTGTGATTAAAGATGCGAATTCAGAAGCATGACATATATATAAATTAAGGGGAAGGGGTTAATTAGTTTGAAGATCCAACTAATATGTACATAATAAAACTATATATTAAAGGACTTAGGAAATGAAATATTGTTTATTGATATGATTAATATCAATCTTGAAGGTCTTCGAGTTTTGGAAACTCGTTCAAGTCGGGTTTGAGGGAGATTGGAGTGGCGGCGTTGTGCGAGGGCGCGTGATGGTGAAGCGCGGTTTGGAGCGCGTCGACTCTGGCGCCGACTTGCGTGGCTTTGCGGCGGATGGAATCCGCCGACATGTTCATGGAATCGTCATCATTAGCGCCGTCGACCTCGTCCTGGAACAAAAGTTCGGGGAAATTGAGGCGCGCGGAGGGACCTCGGAGGTAGAAAACGGCGGTGTCGTAGGCGCGAGCGGCGGCAACGGGCGTCGTGTAAGAACCCAACCAAATCCTGGACCTCTTGTTCGGTTCTCTGATCTCCGCCACCCACTTTCCCCACTTCCTCATCCTTATTCCTCGGTACGGCTTCATGGGTTTCTCCTGGTGCTGCTTCTTCGATTTCTCCAAGGTTGTTGTCGGGCTTCTGCTTCTTCTTCTTCTTCTGTTCGTGGTGATCGTGGAATCGTTGGAACAACAGTGATCCCTATCTTCCATGGCTGAATTAACTGCTATATACCTACCCAACTATATATATTTGTATCTGTTTATTTATAACTATAAGCCTAGCTATCAGGTAGGTGATTGAATCAAATAAAATAAACTATACGCTAGCTTGTGTTGTGTTGTGCCTATCTTATCTTCTTCTTCGCAATCATTTACATGTGTGTGAATAATATATATAGAAAGAAAGATGATGCAGAAGCATGTGAAAATATATGAGTTGGGAGTGAGATTCCGTTCAGACCAAGAAAACACTTGCCCACAGAAGCATGGTGGTGGTGGTGTGGTGGTGGTATCTGTCCTATTTATATGAAGATGGAAAATGACCATTGACTACAGTTCTGTGGAAAAAGTAAATTATGGTAGTTTATATATTAATTCGGGAAAATGAAAGTTTTATTTTGTCTTGCAAATTATCATGCATGAACTTATGTTAATTACTTTATTTTGTTTTATAGTAATTGTTTAAAAGTTATTTTTAACATGATTTTCTAATTAGTTGATATATATATATATATATATATATATAATTTTTTCATGAAATAATAAGTAAAAAAGAATTTTCTTTTTAATATGTTAATTAAGAAACCTATAAAAATCAAACTATATATTAATTTTAACTTAAGGAAATATCATTTTTCAAGTAAAAAGTTACTCTGTTAATCAATGAAGAGTTGTTATTAATAAATCTGATTTTTAAAGTAGATATTTTAAAGATAATAAACCTATTATCTGTAAAAAAACAATAAACAGTACCAAAAACTTGTTATAATACATGTTATTCTCTACAGAAAATTTCTTTAAAATATATTTTATTTATAAAATTTAAACGTGATATCTTCCTTCAAAACCCCGAATATAATGAGTCACTGAAATCAACAATTACTATATAAAATATTATTCTGCAAAAGTAATAGTATTTATAAATTTAAAACACTTTATTAAAAACGATATACATATCTTAATAGAGTAAATTTATTTAATTACAGATAGCCATGCATGATAATCTTTGATGAAAAAAATTATACTTCTTAAACTCTTAATAAAATGTATTAAATAAAGATATGCATAAATTTTCACCATCCTACTAGTGTGAAGTAATCACAGAAATTTTCATTCACTAATTTTTGTTCTAATCTTATACATGTTGGAACCTAAAAGTTAATTTGAGAAAATTTAGACAAGTTTTCTTAGAAACAAAAATATTGTTAATATTTACTCTTGAATTTAAGAACTAGGGCAATGAAAATGAGTTTTCCATGTGTCATGTAACAGATCCTCCACGCGTAGAGGCAGCTTCCTTAAAGATAAATTCGAAGGTGGCCGACACACCCTCTCACCCCATCTCTGTCTTTGAATCTCAAAACCCAAACACCAACAAAATACACTTTTCAAAATTAAACCTAATTAAGAGCCAAACACCTTACTTAATTATGTGTCAATTTCATGTTCACTTATTTTCAATCAATAAATAATAAATAACCATTTTTTGTAAAGGGGTTGGGTTCTATTGTGTTGCTTAGGAAATAAGCAAGTGTGATGGTGTGAAACATGGGATTTAGGGCAAAAACGTTAATGGGGTGATTTTGTTGTGGAATGTGGATGATTATGATAATGGTGTGGTGTGGTGAGAGAATGGACAGGTGGAGGAAATCTAACGGCTGTGAGAAGTCGGTGGTGAATGGACGGATGGATGAGAATAGAAAATGACTTTCCGTCCACGCAAAAAATAAAAGAGTACACGTGTAGCTACACTATAGTACTAGTATAGACGTAGAACGTGAGAATTTGTAGTGCTTTGTTTGGCACACAAGCCACAACAATAAGCGCGTTTCTATTAACTTAATTCCAAAAATTAACGTTTATATAGTGTTGGAAAATTATCAATGATCTCAAATTTTTTAACTTGGAATTATAGTATTCAGTGTCTGTATAACTTTTGTTACAGTAAGTAATTATTTGGGTGCTATCTTATTTGTACTGAAGTTAAATGTTCATTCATATTACAAACACTTTGAAACAAATTTATTAAAACAGATTAATTTCTTAATAAATATTTTACTTTAAATAACAATAGAGAATAATTAATTTGAAAATAACAAATTAATGTTAAAAGATGAAAAATATATAACTAAAACTACTGTTATTTTCAGATGGAGGAAATAAAATATTGGTCTATAGTTTTGGAGATATGATCTCGATATTAAAGAGTGAGTATCAAATAACAACCTCTTTCTGTAGTATATTTTTATGTCTTTTTGGTTATAGGGTGTAATTCTGTAGTATATTTTTATGTCTTTTTGGTTATAGGGTGTAATTAGAAGAGATTGGAGTGGATTGTTCTTCAATTTTATTTTAAAGAAATCACAAAAATATCAAATAGGTTTTGATAAAGTTTATTTTGGTAGCTTTTAGTTTTATATTTTTATTTTGCATTCAAAAATTACTAATAAGATAGGTGCAGTTTCTAAATTTTTATAATTCCTCTGTATATTAAAATAATTTTAAAAATTAGTTGTCTTTCTATAACATTAAAAGGGTAATTACCTTCTAACCATTTTTTTGTTTGCACTTTTTAGAACATTCTGAGTTGATAATTGTAAAATTAAGGTTTTTTTAAGAGAAGTATAGTGTAAGACAAGAGTAATTCAGTGTGTTATTAATCTTTTCTTTAATGGATATTAAAGGACAAATATTTCAATTTGGAAGTTGCAGATTTTGTGGCAATATCAACACCAACATTCAGCTTTATTTTGTCATTGTCATTATAATATACACATTTAGGATAGAGTTGAAGACATCTAATTACACAAAACTAGCCTTATGTTAGTTAAAAGATACGATGTAAGTTTTCAATAAACACTTATTTTTTTTATTGATTTCTTAAATAAACAATGTCTTATCTTTTAACTCATAAAAAAAGTTTTAAATATCATAATTCATGTAAAGAATATCTATTATAATTTATTTATCGGATATGAATTTTAGTTCAAAATAAATTATATATATATATATATATATATATATATATATATATATATATATATATATATA
>Ga0099824_1010669_pt1 | contig 10707 bp, 5 predicted proteins | sample SiratrowhiteBW_FD_76837 | JGI IMG/M metagenome (GOLD analysis project Ga0099824, IMG submission 76837) | Root nodule microbial communities of legume samples collected from California, USA - Siratro white BW | ecosystem: Host-associated > Plants > Roots > Nodule | place: USA: California... | reverse complement strand
GTTTTATTGCTCTCTTTTCTCATTTTCCCTTTCAATTTTTATTTTTAAATTTATTGTATAAACTTCGACACGGGATTTTTTTTTTTTTTTTTTTAATTTAGATCTCGTGGTAGCACTCATTATTGTTCTGTTCCCTTTTAAACTAAACCCATAAATACCTTTTCAATGTACATTCCTTGCTTATGGAAACAAATACTAAAAGGTTTCCTTGCCATACATACTATTCATGATGGTTCTGAAACTTCTTTAATGTAATATTTTTATCTCATTCTTATTTATCACTTATATATGTACCATTTATATAACTGTTTCTTTACACCAGAGTCATTGGTTATGTTGGTTTTCCGGATGGTAAAGATATGAAATGAAATGAAACTAGTAAAAACGTGGCTAGTCTGTTGATTCTTGTATTCTAATCAATGCACAATATCTGCCAAGACTGATATTTGTGGTAAGAGTGATATTTGTGCTGTGTGCTGATTTCAAAATATTAATCCAAAATGAAACTAATTTAAACAAGCATATGCCTGAATTGCAAAAAACTTGGTTGTTACAAATTACAATAGAAGGAGCTTCAAACTTAATAACATGTGATCAAAGAAGGCATATTTCTTTCCAGATAGTAATACCAGATATTCGAACCTTTCTCATGAGAATACAAGGGCAATTCCAAAATGTTCCCAGATGTCTTATTATAGTACAGGGCTTAGGGGGTATTTGCCTAAGATAAAAAAACAAATGCAGCTCGTAAACCTAAAAGTATAAAACTACCCTAGAAAATATTGATTTAATCAGGCAAACATGAACATCTAAGACAAAAAGCTGAGGTTGATTGTCTAAAATACATAATCAACCAATCTCCTTTTATTTTATAGTCTCTTCTTTAACGCATAGGAAAACTTAATTATCTCTGCAATACGCACAAATTTTTCAAGACCATGAAAACCCCATCACAAACAAACCATGTTATAAAGCCTTAATATTTAAGACCAAAAAATCATCATCTTCCTGAAACACATAGCCATTATTGACACCTCCCAACATTTTCATCCCAAAATGTTTCAAATTGAATAGACGAGGGATTGGAGGGAATAAGAAAAGAAATTAAATAGGATTAATAACATTCTCCTGAGCTTTCTAGTTGAAATTAACAGTGACATCTGAGAGTGAATATAAGTTTTTTTGTGCCTTGATCATTTGAGAAATGGAGTGATTTTTTTTAATATAGAGATAAATTAAGACCTTAAAAAATTAAGATATTAATATTCACTTACATGTCATATACTTTTATGTAACAAAAAAAAAGACACGTATATATAGGAAAAAAAAAAGAAAAAAAAATACCATTGGGCGTGGTGGCGGTGGTGGAAAACTCTGAATTCGCGGTTGCTTCTAGAATCTTCTATTTGAACTCATTGTGTTGGATTGAATATTCTTCAAATGTATTCACCAGTCTTTCGATCTTTCGCTAAACTCAGAACCCTAACGGTATATCCATGGCATCAGGTGGAACCGAAAGTTTTCCAGATTTGGGTAAAAATTGCCAGCACCGCGGCTGCAACCACCTCGATTTTCTTCCTTACGTCTGCGACGGTTGCCAACGGGTAATTCATCTTTCTCTTCCTTTGTTCATCACTTCTGCAATTGAAACCTTTTCACTCACTGTAGAAAAAGATAGAATCTGTTTAAAAAATAGAAAATTGTTGATTTTATTAAAAAAATAACTGCAAACAAATCGGTGGGTTATATTTAATTATTTTTAGTCAGATTAAAATTGTAAGAAAATAATTTATAATATAAATCAATTTATTTTAAGAATTTAATCAGTTGATGTTGTAAAAATAGAAAACAAAAATCTGATTACCAGTAAAATACAATATACTTCGTAAACAGCTAAAGTCTTGAAACATCTTTCTACGCGTAGAAGAAATTATTGTGGTGGCATTGAACCCTATTTTATGTTCATTAATAGTAATCACATTAATCTGTAAGCAGTGACATGAATGGCAGGTGTTTTGTTCGGAGCACAGATCCTACAAGTCCCACGCGTGCCCGAAATCTGACCTGAGCAGAAAAGTGATTGTTTGCCAAACATGTTCCATGTCCATTGAGACCACCGGCTACGTGGGACAAGACGAAGATGCAATCTTGGAGAAACACCATAAGTCTGGTAACTGTGATCCCACCAACAAGAAGAAACCCATTTGCCCTGTCAAGGGGTGCAGGAGATTTTATCAATATCCAACACCAGCACATGTAAAACTTGCCACCTGAAGGTGTGCCTCAAACACCGTTTTCCTTCTGATCATGCTTGTAGCAGAGGAGTTTCAGCTTCTTCTTCATCCTCTGCTGCTAATCGTGGGTGGAAGAATTTTCTTAGCTGCTTTTGTTTCAATAACAGAACAGAAAAGGCCCAAAACTAGTGCAACTCCTTCTGTTACTGTTTATGGTCCATTGAATATATTGCTTTATGTTATGATTTTTGAATGGTTTGATTTGCTTTATTTGAATGTTCAAAATTCCTTCATAAACAACAATATTGGGATTTTTTATATTTAGATCTCATGTGGTAGCACACATACATGCCCCCATTTAAACTGATGTCATAAATAGCACCTTTGCAATGCACATCCTTATTTATGAACAGAAATAAAAAGTGTCATTGTCATGCATATACTATTGATGATTATTTGCCTTATTTTATGGTTCTTGCTCTTTCATTTTATATTTCTCGCATTATATATTATTTGTCAGATTACTAGTTAATCTGAGATTTCTATCTCTTTACACCAGATTCATTGGCTTACCATATGATATGGGACTGTTGAAATCGTAGCTATGAGCAGCAAAAAATAAATAAAAGAAAGGATGAGGTGAATGAAATTTGTAATACAAAATAAGATAGGAATACAGATAAAAAATTACGTATGATTTTTGGTAAATACACATATAATACCTACATATCATTACAGCTTTCTTTTGACTTGTCTTTCAAAGCATACAGCCCGTGACAACTAACAAGTATCTCAATACACAATATTCTCGGTGTTACATATTAGCTGTTGATTCTTTAATTTCGTCCAAGGTGATAACCTGCAAGGCAAGAAGACGAATATAAGAGGAGAAAATAATATGTTCTAATCAATTATGTGTGTGCTGCTAAATGAATCAGATAACACTTTCAGCTAACAGGGTAAAATTACAATTTGAAGAAATTCAATCAAAGAATTACCTGTTCATCGCCAGCAAAGTCGTTATCGGGAGTGAGAAATAGCATGCAGTGGCATTCCTTCCTATCAAACAAAGTCACGAATTGAAAATCAATACCCAAGAGGCACAATTCAGGGCTGAAGTTTTTTCTCATCCATGTTTCATAACCAAAAACAATACAATATACAAGTGTTTTCACAGCATAAAAACAGGCCAATGGAGATATTATTTAGTATATAACTCAAGAATCAAAGTTACACTGCATCTGACAAAAATATAAAACAAAGGCAGTCAGGTTTTATACCTGATAACAATATCCTCAGAACAGTTTTTAGCCAACTTGCTAAACAAGCTACCTCTTGCACAAATAGGTATTTACAAGATGAAGAAGATCATGCCTAAAATGTTCTGTGATATGATTCTTTATGCGTAAAAGAAAAAAAAATATAGGTTAAATAAAAATTCCACATTGGTAAAAAGTCATCAACGATCCAGTTTGCTTTATCTATACTTCACTAAAGGGTACAGACAAGTCTCGAGCTTGTGGTATTATAATCAATGCATAACATCTGCCAAGAATGATGCGTGCTATTGTGCTGTTTGTTTTTCAAAACATCACTAATACGATGCAACCCTAAATTAAACTAATGGAAAAAAAAAAAGCCTGAATTGTCATAAAACTTGGTCATTACAATAGAAGGAGCTTCAAACTTCATGAGACTTAGATCAAAGAGGAGATATTCTTTTCCAAGTATATACATACCTCTCTCTCATGGGAACACAAGGGCAATTCCAAAATCCTTGTGCAGCCTCAGCAGGTTTATCGTCATAATGCCTAAAATACAATGATTTTGGGCTTAGACTTGGAAAGTTAATACTGATCAAAGTATGCAGCCACACTGCCAGAACTATACTATGAAGACAAATTCTGCTTGACAAGCTAAAAGAACAAGTATCTACCGGCAAGGGCACAGTGGTGCACCCAGTGAATCTTTATGGTCAGCCAACCCCTGTTCCAAAATAGAAATAATATAAGGAAGAGAGGTTGATTAATCAAGAAAATGACTACCTCCGATATTAGTTTTATGCAAATATGGTGATATGTACGTTTGCTGTCGTACGTCATTCTCCAATTGAAGTACGTTTTATTACTGAAATATAATACAGTCCATCAAATCAAAGTCTGCGAAACTCTTTCTCAAACTGTGTAACTTCATTCCAACATGTCAACTTGGTGGTTCAATTTTTTCCGTTCAAGTATTTTTTTTTTTTTTTCAGAAACTGATTTTCAGACTCGCTACATTAACTTTATTCCAACAAGTCAATCTCCATGGTCCAAATTATTTTTCCTTTATTTTCCTAATTTTTCATTTGGATAAAGCCTTTATATGATCGCTGTCAGAATGTACCTCAATTTTCACAATTGGTTTTCAACTGTTCGGATTCTAGATTAGAAATGAGATCTTATGCATCAACAGTAGTAACTGAAGCTAGATAACTCATTTGGCTCTCTATTCTAAATATTCCGCATTTCAAACCATGGAACCTACTGACTTTCAGTTCCAAGTTCCTTTTCTTAGTCATTTACTGCCCACCACATGCAAAAGTTGCATTTTTGTATAAAAAAGATGAAAACAATAATTCAATCAGGTGCATTAAAACCAGAAAGAACATTTATGACAAGGGGCATGAATATGATAATGTTAAAAACGAACTATGACGAGATAATGCTTCTTTTCTTTTGTCTTACGGACTCTATTTGGAGTTGTGGACCTAAATAAAAGGAGAAAAGTGTCTATTGCCTACTCACAGGATTCAAATCAAAGACCTTACTTAACAGGAACCAAGCTCCTTTTGCCACTCAGGCCAGCAAGGTCTAGCTGATACAAAATATCAAGTTTAGTAATTAAATGCCAAAAACTTTTTATATGAAAAGCAACTAGTGTTTTGGCGAAAATCTTTCCAAAAGTTCTTTGGAGATTAACAATATCAACTTCCCGAAAGTGTAACTCTGAAATTCAGAGGCTGCCCTGTATATTAAAGTGGAACAACAAGAAAGAAAATAAAAAAACAAAAACACAGAGGACACAAGGGTCCCAAATGCTGACAGAACTCCTAGCCTCTAAATTAACTCAACAATTGCCTAAACTATGGCCAAATCCCTTGTTCCCCGACAGACCATCTTCCTCACATTTATCCCACACTTTGGTGATGATACCAGAATCATTCCCCCACCAAAAAACACATGCCATCTTCCCTGTCAGTCAACCACTTAAACAGACTCTTTGTCTTTTCTCGCTGTTGCAGATCTTTTCTACAATCCCCTCTTTATGTTCCCTCTCCTCTACATTCACACCAATCTACTCCTTTGATCCATTCCTCTCTGTTGAAGCCCATTTTGTTTCTTCTTCCAATGCATGTACTCTACTTAGATATTTAATTGCTTTTTTTCAATTCTTCTAAAATAAAGGTTCCACAAATTCAATGTAACAAATAATTTTGTTCAGTAAGACTTACGATAAGTTGTTTCATAAACTTGTAGTTTAAATCTTTTACATTGAACGCTATATATCATCCAAGTTAATTGAATCAGGATACAAATCATGAATTGGAAAACCTATTTTCCAAATCCTAAATCAAATCGTATCATGAATTGTAAGATTCATAATCGGAAATAACTAAAAAAATTCTAACATTCAATAAGAATTTACTTTGAAATGCACCAATGCCAACAATAAAAAACCGCCAATGAATTTCACTTGTTACGAAATTGCACAACTTCCTTTTGTTAAAAGACTTACTGTCACAGGAGGATCATACTATAAGAAGTTGTTTGGCTATACCCTCTGATAAACTCAAAAGGTATACTACGTATTAAACTAACTAAAATTTATATTAATAAGCAAGTAATATGCCAACGACAGAAGCTGTACCTTGATGACAACTGCAGTTACTCCCTTGTCAGCACAAAAGTATGTTCCTGACTTACGAGCATACTGCTCTGAGAACTTCCTCATAATTTCAACGGATTTATCAGAAGGTTCCACTGAAAGAACAAGAAAATTATTTTGACTGAAACGCAAAGTTAAGAAATCATCAAATTGAAACAAACAACTGCAAAATTACGCAGCAGAATTAAAAAAAAATTGCAGACGCGGTAATAAAAATGAAAGCAAAAAATAAAAAATAAAATAAAAAATGGTATCATAGTTTATCAAATTTAGTAAATGTAAACAAAGGCATGATTTATTCTTATAAACACGCCCAGAGTCTACACACACACACACACGTAGCAGACAACCATTTATTCTACCTGTTCCAAGTGTCAAAATCCAACAAGCTTTCAAATTTGAACAAAACGAACCTCAACCCCAAAACCCAATTCAAGTGTTGCAAAATTCCCTAAAATAACATATAAAAAAAAACTCCGAATTTCAGGATTTAGTAAGTGAGCATTTCCACAAACACTTTCTGGACGACGCAGCAATGAAAGTCCAAATACATAAGAGAAGAATTGGGGCACATAAACACACAATTGCAGCGTTGGGAAACGATTCGTATACAATTGGGTACTGAAAGAGTGTGAGAGAGAGTGCACTGCATTGGAATGAATTCTACCTCGGGCTCGAACAGTGAGGGGATTGCGGTGGCGGCGGAAAGGGGTTGCGACGGAGGGAACGGCGAGGGAGAAGGCGGAAGCTTGGGTGGTCATTGGCGGAGATTTAGTTGAGTGAGAAAAAGGGGAAGATTTGTTGTGGCTCCAAGATTCTGTGAGAAGGAAAAACCAAACCAAACGGTACCTCTGCTCTGCGTTTTATATGTTTTTATCTTAATTATTTTAGGTAAAATATATTAATTATGCACATAAAAATAAAAATAAACTTCTATGACATTGTTATATGTTTTCTAACATGTTTGGAACCTCATTAGTTAATTTACGAAAGCTAGCTATTAGTTAATTTTCAGAAATTCCGTTTCAAAATAAAAAAAAAAGTCTAAAAAAGTGAAAAAAATATACACTATTATAACTGATCTCAAATTTAAATCTGTATGTTAATATCTCGTTAGTTTTTATTTTTTGCAAACTTTTTTTTTGTTTTGTCTTTGAAAATGAAAGGAATATAAAATTGAGGTACGATAATTTTTTTTTATATAAGGGATTATTATTATTATTATTATTTATCATGGAATAAAAAAAGTTGGAGAGGTGAGTGGAAGCCACACATTGTGAAAATATCTAGATGGTTCTGAACTTCCAAATCCAACCATTGCCTTTCTTCAAATTCTTATCCACATTCCACCTCATCACCAATCACCTTCACCATTGGGATCACCCCATGCTACTATTACAAGCTTTTATTTTTAGTTCATTTATTTTTAAATACTTACATTTTTCACTCTTTTTGCAAATTTAAGGAGGATTTCATGGTTTTCTTTGTTTTAACTCACTACACTCTTTTTTGTTTTTAAGAAATTTGGATAGCTTGTGTTTTTCAAACTTTATGATTTTGATTATACAGAAATAAAATAATTGAAACGGTATTTATTGTTTTCTTTATTCAAGAGGGAGTGTTATTGATTTACTCAACTAATGTGTATTTTTAGTTTTTGTTGGATTCATATTTAGATTTTGGGCTGAATTACCCACTATATATATACATACACACCTTACTTTTTTCATTTCTACAACCCACGATTTGCCAAAAACATAAGTCAGAAAAGTTACTAAAATTAATATGTTTGACTGATTATAAATATAAATACTCATGAAAATGTTTATAGAAGTTTTCGAAAAGACAAAACATGATGTTTGTATTAGAAGTTTTAATTATTTCTCTTTCCCAATTGACGAATAAAATAGTTTCAGCCCAATATAGTATTTTGTTTTAATTCGAGAAGGTTAGATTTCATCCCGAAGAATAATTTCGTAAAAATATAGCAAAAAGAATTCACAAAAACATTCTTTATTATAATGTCATATTCTAAAAAAAATTAAACATTACAAATAAATATTTTCAACTTCATATTCTCAAACTATATATTTTTATTATACCAAACAACTTGAAAAACCAGTAATGGAAAATCAAACGTGCTAGGAAGACCTATATCACCAACTCCTTAGGGTTAGAAGCATGTTTTTTCTTCAAATTTGGCACACTTGATTTGTAGTTTAAGCATCACTAATTTAAATAATCCAATTATCTCCAATCACAAATCAACACATAGGTCTAAATTCTATCAAATTTTTGAACAGGTTTAACATTACTAACTTTGAGCTCTAGAATGAGTCAGAGGAAAATTTGGAGCACACTTTCTCGGAAATTCGTGTTAATGTGTTTTATTTCTTTTATATACTTTTGACATTTTAGTGCTGTATGACTTTTTTCTTAATCAAGATATACGGTGAAGGATTACTCTTTAAGATACTAATTAAAATTTATTTAAGAAACTATTATTTTCGATAAATATTCTTCTCTTCACAAAAATCTAGAAATTAAAATTTTTTTTAAAAAAATATTTAAAAAGAAATATGATTATCTATTAATTATGATATTTTTTATCAACAAGAAAAAAGTAAATAAATAGGAGTATTTCATGATACTCCAATCCTTATATAAAAACAAGTAAAATAATAATAATAATAATAATAATAATAATAATAATAATAATAATAATAATAATAATAATAATATTTTGGACCATATTATTCAGTAAAGACTAATGTTCAACAAAACCTCCATTAAAAAAATGCATTAATTCTTACTAAAAATCAAGCTTAAGTTACATTAAGCAATTATCATACATCAACATTAATTATTAATTATGATACGTACATTAGTGTTTTTTTTACAAGTATCATGGTTGAATCGATACTACGTTTTTCTTCTTCGAAAAAAAAAAAAAACTGAAATTCTTTCAACACAAATAAATTCATAAACAAGCTCCAATAAGAAAGTAGATATACTACTTCTAATCTAAAATTTTAAGAAAAAAATTGTAAGTGCTTTTTATTATATATTATTGATTTTACAATTTTTACTAAAAATAGAACTTCTAGTAAATCGTATTTCTAACATCATTTTCATTAGTTTTCGAGTCTTATGATCTAAGATTTAAAGTATAATTAATATATCTTTGCATGAGTTTCTTATATTCTATTCATACATCTATTTTCTTATCTGAGTTATAGTTAAAATATTATTTTTTACTGTTTATATATTATATTTAATAATCAAAGGAATATATTGATTTTTTTCTGAGGCAATTAAAAGTGAAAGAAATAGTGAGTTTATTTTTAAATAATTATGTACTTACAATATATATATATTATCATCTAAATTCATCTTTTTTTTTTATGAAGAATGTGATATTATTTCAAAAGCTGAATATAGAAATTTCTAAAAGAATAAACATGAAAAAAATATTAATTTTTCTACAAATTAAAATTGGTAAAGTTGAAAATAAGAAAAATTAAGAAGTTATAATTTTTTTTACCATTAACTACATAAAAATTAATTTTATGAAGTGAAGTTATTTTTTTTTTAATTTCTTAGAAAATATTTAAGCAGATATCATCAAACACATTTCAAATTTTAAATTTAGTATATGAAACGGGTTGAGATTATTACACACTCACTTAGAAGATATTAGACCGATATATTATAGGTTCCGTTTTCATTAACTTTCTCTTTTTTTAGAAGCTTGTTCAATACTACAACTTTCAATTTCCACCGATTTCACTTTCGGTGCTTCACATCATATACCTTATTTATTCTTGTTTTCAAATAGCTAGTACCATTGAACTATTTCTACATTATTATTATTATTATTATTATTATTATTATTATTATTATTATTATTATTATTATTATTGTTATTATTATTATTATTATTTACTTGTAATGTGAATTTGCCTTATTTGTGCTTAACAGTGAGAGAAGCCATCATGAAAAAAAAAAGCTACACAAAAGTCAAAAGGTTAACCGTGTATATTATCGATCCTTACAACAATAAAATTATTAAAATATAGGTTAAACTCATTATTAAAATTTAGAGTTTGGACTTAACTTGATCCATGTAAAGTAAAAATTGCCCCTATTTCAATAATGCTTTCATATGATGTGAAATTTATAGTACACCTGTTTACATTTCCAAGTAAGTCGACAACGATTTGCTAGATAACAAGTAATCAGATAGACACAACAATAATTATTGAGATAGACACAACAATAATTATTGAGATAGACTCTATTATTTATAAAAAAATGGATTTAATCTAAACTAAATTTGCAAAATCAATTTTAAAATTGAGATTTAATTTTAATTAACTTTTACGAATAAATAGTTATCTCCATTTATATCCTACTTTGAATATATATATATATATATATATATATATATATATATATATATATATATATATATATATATATATATATATTTATATAATTTATTTTTTTATTATCTATTTATTTTAAAAAATAACATAAAAAATAT
>Ga0099824_1010668_pt1 | contig 10709 bp, 5 predicted proteins | sample SiratrowhiteBW_FD_76837 | JGI IMG/M metagenome (GOLD analysis project Ga0099824, IMG submission 76837) | Root nodule microbial communities of legume samples collected from California, USA - Siratro white BW | ecosystem: Host-associated > Plants > Roots > Nodule | place: USA: California... | reverse complement strand
AAACACTTACCCATAACCAACTATTGATAATAGAGTAATTGTTTCTTAAAAAATTTATTCTATAAAAGGATTTATTTGGCCACACATGTCTAGCCCAATTCTCATGGGGCGGGACCATCCACAAATTTTTAGTGTTTTTTTTTTTTTTTCACTTTCTAGCACACCGTGCAATTCATCATGTATGTTGTTGTTCTTAGCTTGGAATCTAAAGCAGAAAATTTTCTTGCATAGGAACAACACAGATATGTCTAGGTACATTCACGTCACATAATGGTATAAGTGGTGCAATTTTATCTTGTAATAAACAAATGGATTAATATTTGATATGGTTTGAGAAAAAGAAAATGAATGAATGTGAAAGAGGGAGGGGAATGAGGGGCTGTGGATGCAGATGGAGTAGGGTCGTTGTCTTATCATAAGCAAAGATGAGGTGGGGAGTTAGTTAGTTGGGTGAGGGAAAGGAAAACCACTTCAAATTTCAGCCCCATATCATTACATACTCTTTTAACTACACTCTACACACACACACATAGCAACACTGTGTAGAGAGAAACATGGCAAGACTTGTGGCACTCCAACAGAACCAACTATCTCTCTCTCCCTTGGCCTCCTCTCTTTCTGACTTCAGTGGAACCAGACTTCAAACTCAACTTCAGGTCCTCATCTCTCTAATTCTTTCTTCTTCATATTCTCTATGTCATCATCAATATCATTTCATGTTCAATCCTTTGGTGTTTCTACACTAATTGCTATGTGTGCATTTAGCAGCAGATGGTGAACAGCATTTTATTATTGTATTGTATGTTTGTGTATTACTAATACTAGGTGATCTCAGTTGCACAATTCCTGTTTTTGTCCTGCTGAGTTCAATTGAGTTAATGTTTTCCACAAACTTTTGAGTTAACTACTTGAAGAATTTATGCATCCAAGTGATAAATAAAGCAGATATACTCCTTCCTAACTCCCAGCATGCTTATTTTGGGTACAGTTTAAGAGAAAATTATGGCAGCCAAAAGGGTCTTTCTATGTCTCGGCATCAAGCACCAAGAAAATACTCATCATGGGAGGCACCAGGTTTATTGGAGTGTTTTTGTCTAGGCTCCTTGTCAAAGAGGGTCACCAGGTATGACTTACCCATTTGGCGTTAACTCTGCTACGCCTAATGATTTTTCATTCCTTCATGAATGCAATTCTAAGGAATCTTATCTTTGAAAAGCTTCTATACCTATATTTGGTGATGTCGTATAGTTCAAAATTACATTCCAAGGAATATTTGATGATAGAACATATGAATTTGGCAGGTGACTTTATTTACAAGAGGTAAAGCGCCTGTCACTCAACAATTGCCAGGTGAATCAGACGGTGATTATGCTGACTTTTCTTCCAAGGTATGTAATTGCAAATTAAATATTGAATTCACCTTCTTGTAAGGCATGATGAGAATGTGTGTCTTTCCTGAGCACTTACATTTTGTAGCATTTTTAATTTCCCAGATCTTGCATTTGAAAGGAGACAGGAAGGACTTTGATTTTGTAAAATCCAGTCTCTCAGCAGAGGGATTTGATGTTGTTTATGACATAAATGGTACTTGTTTACACCTTGTGTGCATATTGTTTTCCCGCAGTTTCATTATGTATTTTACTCGTTAGGTTCAAGTTGTTATTTTTCATAACTTATCTCTCATGAGACTCAAATAAAATTTTCGGCATGTTTCAGGACGAGAGGCAGATGAAGTTGAGCCCATACTGGATGCTCTGCCTAATCTGGAGCAGTAAGCTGCCTAATCTGTCTTTCATATACAATAAAAGCAGATTGTCATTGTTCAACTTCTAATGAGTTACCTAGTCAATTGAATTTTAAGAATAAATTTGACTGCACTTGAAGAGAATCATCACACTATTCTCTTTCATTATATGACATTCAATATAGAAAATCATTTGTAACAGGGATAATTTATGGAGTTCTCCAATTCTTGGCTCAACAATATAGTTATTGAAATCTAGAAGAAGCTATATCAATTGTCATGCATGCTCTTCATTTGCTTTGATATGTAGAAATAGGAATTTGCCACCAATTAGATGGCTTAGAATTTAGGTGCACAGATTGATGAATGTGACATTGAATTGGCTTTTTTTCCAAGTCAAAGAGGAATAATAGTCAATGGTAGCAAGGTGAAGATTAGTCAGACAGTTGGCTTTTAATAAAATGATTATATTAAATATTTCATCTAAAAATGAAATAATCAAATGTTAAACATCATAGCTTCACAAATAATTAAATTACAAAATTTAAATTTCATACTGAGAAAATGTCTTGGTAATATTTTGTACTATGCCTCTAATCTCCATTTTTGTTTATAATTTTCCCGTTGTCAGGTTTATTTACTGTTCTTCCGCTGGTGTCTATCTCAAATCTGACATATTACCTCATGCAGAGGTCAGTTACGTTTTAACATGTATATCTTCCTGTAATTTCAGAAATTTGTAGTGACGATGGAATTGTTTGGTGCCTTTAATCATTCATATCATTTAGTTTTTCCAAGTTATGCTTCCATTTTATTTATTTATTCACAAGATTACTAACATACTGCTTTGAGAAAGATTTTTTCTTTCTTGTGTAGCCCTTTCGCTTCAATATGTTAATTAAAAATATATATATATAGGGATTTTGGGCTGAGTGATATGATTTAAGTCATTAAAAATAAGAAGAGTGCCTTCTTATTTAAAGCTTGAGTTAGTTCCACTGAAGGGAAGAGTGCATTGTTCAAATTTATTTTAAGCACAAGAATGTCCTTATAAAAATTTTCTGACTTTCCAGTATAATTAATTTCAGTTTTGTTTTAACTCCTTGCTTCTTGTGATAGACTGATGCAGTTGATCCTAAGAGTAGGCACAAGGGAAAGCTTGAGACAGAAAGTTTGCTACAATCAAAGGGTGTTAATTGGACTTCTATAAGGCCAGTCTACATATATGGACCCTTGAACTACAACCCTGTAGAAGAGTGGTTCTTCCATAGATTGAAAGCTCGTCGCCCAATTCCCATCCCTAGCTCAGGAATACAAATAACTCAACTTGGTCATGTTAAGGTATCTATGTTACTGTTCTTAGCTGATCATATTCATTTTGCTACAAGAGTTTTATACCACGCCCAATTTGATTCAAGATACGTTATCAGCAGTCCCTTCTTTGAATGCCTTTGAAGATTATAATAAACGGTCCCCTGTAAATGAAACCAACTTGTTAGTTATATCTCAAATAGCAGGAGAATTCCAACACCAACTATTAAAGAGGGTCTCTAATATTATCTTAAAAAAGTGCATTTAGACCTAACTGATATAACTAATCTATAGCTAACACTTTATAATCCCAATAGCATGATAGTTTGTAAATTTATGGCATTTTGTGATTTTGGCTGAAATATGGTTCAAATATGACAGGATTTGGCAACAGCTTTCGTTCAGGTTCTTGGTAATGACAAGGCCAGCAAGGAAGTATTCAACATCTCGGGAGAGAAATATGTCACATTTGATGGATTAGCAAAAGCATGTGCTAAGGTAAGTTATTCATGACATGTCATATAATCATATTTAAGGTCACCAACAGAGAGCACTGGAAAAATTCCTTTATAATGTCAAGCATTCACATATTTGAGACATATTTTACTAATATATTTTTTGTTTGTTTTGCCATTTTTCAGGCTGGTGGATTCCCAGAGCCAGAGATCGTTCACTACAACCCTAAAGATTTTGATTTTGGAAAAAAGAAGTCATTTCCATTCCGTGACCAGGTGAAACAACAACACAAAATCAGATAGAATGAGAAAAAAGTGTCTGTAACTTGTATAGTTTATTAAAAGAATGACATCATTATATAATCTAATGGTATTTGAAAACAAAAAATTGAACTCATGATATTTGAAAGTTGAAACATAATTGGGACGTCCCTTTGCCGACATAAAATTAACAAAAGAAAATGAATGCGTGTAACTTTTCCATTGGCAAAATGATGATGAATAACATTGTTGTTTCATTTTCTTTATTGTGCAGCATTTCTTTGCATCAGTTGACAAAGCAAAGAGTGTACTTGGGTGGGAACCTGAATTTGACCTTGTAGAAGGTCTTGCAGACTCATATAATCTGGACTTTGGTAGAGGAACATTCCGGAAAGAGGCTGATTTCTCCACAGATGACATTATTCTTGGCAAGAGTCTTGTTAGTGTATAGTCTTTTCTATCAATTTTCAGTATTTCAAGTATATTTAGAACATCTGTTCGGATTTGCTACAATATGAAGTTGTGAAATATTCATGAGCCTCTAAATATTAACTTTTCCTTAATTTTATTATGCTGATGTAAAATGGATTAAAACAAAATAAATGGTAATCTGACTTTAAACCTTATCAACAACATTGACCACTTATTTGAGTTGAAGTTTTGAAGTGTTTCTTAAGAAACTCATGTGGAATGCATTGTTGTCTCTATCCACAATCCCAGCAATTCTGTCAACCATCAGACACTTCATCACCACATGAAATTGGCAATCCATCACCTGTAACTATGGACGTTGTAGCATAAAAATACTGACATATATAGAATATGCATATAAGCAGTAGTAAGTTTGTTGAGATAAATATAAGTTTTTCCTACTATATTGGCCTTGTTAAACAAAACAAACTCTTGTCTCAAACTGTGTTGAATCAACTAACAATAGAAAGAAAAATATGTTTTATGGTAGATAAATGTGTACTTTATAAAACTAAAATTTATAAGAAATAATTGTATTTAAATATGTGAGTTATATTATTACTAAAACTCATAAAAAAAATTTAAACATTTAAATGATATTGTATATGTATCATAAAAAAAAGTTTTACTATGATTTAAAGTTAAATTTAATTGTTTAAATGTTGAAATTTAATTTAGAAATAAAGATGAATATATATAACAAATACCTTTCAAATAAAGTAATAGCGAATCAGTAGAAAAAGTTTTTGTTTAAATGATAGAAAAAATTATTATATTTTAATGAATAAATCTCAAACTTTAATGAAAAATAAGTAGGAATGGAATTTATTGTAAGTATAAAATTCGGAATACGTGTTAATTAATATTATCTTTATATAATAAAACAGATCTCGCCTTAAAATTTGTTTTTTATCAGTGATTATGAAGTAATGTTGTTTAAGAAAAATACTTTAAAAGCAACATTGGATTGTAAAATTTTAAAGTCAAGTTAAACCCATATTTTAGTGATTTTAGCATTTGAGCAATACGTATAACAATATATAATGAAAAAAAAATTCTGTGTATATAAATTATATTTCTATATCCGTATTTATAATTTAAAGGGTCTTCTGTGTGAAGTGTTAATAGAAATTTAAAAAGTTTTATCATTTTGACACATGTGTCAAGTGACCAAAAGGAAGAAAGATTTATTAGGAGCACATCTTTGTGGTAGATGGAACTCCTTATCATCTAAGATATCATGTGTTCTTTTAAATTTTAAAATACAAATAATTTTACTTAAAAATATAAATTTTAAATTTTAAATAATAAAATAAAATAGTGTAATGGTGTCTTTTGATAGTTTTATATGAAATGCTTATGACATTTTAAAATAAACAGTTCAATTAGACACTGCACTCTTTAAAATGGATTCTTCTTATCCTAGCAAGCTTTCACATTACAAATCTCTACAATTTGAATAAGAGTGAAAAAAAAAAATCTAATTTAATGTATATAAGAAGTTATTGAATTATTAACTTCTCAATCACACATATATTTCGATGAACCAATTATTTATTTTAATGTATACTAATATGGACTGATATTCATCTTATTTTCTCATTAATGATAGCATCAAAATCTTGAATTTTTTTTACCATGACAAATTGACAATGATAAGGATTGAATTCAAAATTTCATATACATGTTTATATACAGAAAGTATTAGTCATGGGTAAACTTTATTAGAATGATTTCAGTTTTTGCAGGAATAATTAATTTGAACCATTTCATCAAGAATCATAACCAAATCAAAGTAATCACGATTTTAAAAGAGGATAAAGAAAATCTTTGAGTCATTTCATCAAGAATCATATAACCAAAGCAAAGTAATCACAAGTTTTGAAGAGGACAAAGAAAATCTTGCTTTAATGTCCGGAAATCATTCCTACATCTTAGAAAGGTATAAGTAGGATTACAAATCTTGCAGAGAAAGGGAAATAAAAGAAGAAAATTCCCTGAAACTTCTCTCCAGACATTATGGACTGCTTTATTTATTGGAGAAGATAAAGAAATTAATAAGAAAAAAATAAAAGAGTAATTAAAATTAAAAGTCATAAAGACCACGGAATATTCTCAAATCAATGTTTGCAGTTAGTCAAATTCTCTTGCTTTCTTACCACTGAATTTGTTGAAGCCAATTATAGTTATTTTGTTAGTCCAACCTAATTAACCATATAACAAGGGAGAGACCCAGGTATAGTAGACTTTTTCATTTTAACACAAAAACCAAACCATCAGACATCCAATATTTTAATGGTCGGTTGGGCGAAAAGTTCACAAACATTATCCTCAAAAGAAATATAGAATAAATTAATGTTATATTTCATTTCATTATCCTCAAATCTTGGCTAAGGGTACGATGATGAGCTAATTATGTTTGAGTTGGTCATGCTTTTAGACCAACTAACCAAACCAGAAAAAACGTCCATGCGCCCAACAATTGTTGGTCCGACAAGGTACATAATCACCACGTGGCGCTACTTGGAGAACCCTTCTAAACATTGCCGACACACATTGCACCGTAGAGAAAGACCCTGTGTGTTAGACACGCAATGGATTGTGTGGACCCACCAAAAAAATAATATTATTATTTAATTAAAAATAGTGTGGAGTAAAATGAGTTGCCACGTGGAATGGACAATGACGTGGCAGAAGAGGGAGTTGGGTCCAGTGTGAATATGAACCCACCTCACCTAAACCGGTGTTGTTTATTAAGAACAGTGGTTTAATAGAAAGCCACGTGTATTGTAACTGTCTACGTGGCACACTGTGAGGTGCCTTTGAAGAGAGGAAAATAAGTTAATTACGTAGGGATAGTAGGACCCAGTCGGTGATGATATCCTATTGCTTGGGCGGTGGCAGTTAACCAGAAAACTATATAATATTCTATATTTGTCTTTACACTTTACATATCTCAATAATCTTGCTTGAAAAGTAATAATAAAATAAAAATATGTGAGAGAAAAGAAACCATTACTCTGAAAAACTTCGAAAACAAACATTGCTTAGGCTGAATCAAATTAATTTAAGAAATATTGGTAAATTATATGTTTATGGAACAAAATAATCAAGGAATTTGGGTCATTTTTAGCCACTTGTTTGAAAAGTCAATACTTATTAGAGAGGAAAATAGGATTACTACAATAATAAGTTTACAATAATGTCCTCAATAACATTGTATCATATTTGTGGACACAAGCCTGATTAGTGTTTATTTGGACATTAAATGTGAGCTGTATGACATGTATCATTAATAACATGAAAGATGCAGATGTACAGGTAGTTTTTGTTTGATGCAAATCATACACTAATAACATAAAAGAAAATCTGTCATATATAAATAATCCTAAAAAATAAAGATGAATACAATAATAAAATAAATATGTAAAAAACCTCAAATAGGTTCGGTTTACCTTAATATATTTATAAGCATTAAAATCAATTTTTTTATAGATGAAAAAAATATTATATATATATATATATATATATTAAAATAAAATATGTTATTACCTGTATATAATCAAAAGTTGAGAAATTTAACATAATTTCTGTTTTTTCTTGTAAAATTGAATATTCATAATGTAAAGAAAAAGAGAAAAATATCACTGTTACAATGTTATAAGTAACCAAAATACCCAACACCTACATCAGCAACAATATTGTTATAGTATATTTATTGAATAAACTGTTTGTGTATAAATATGTGAATGAAGGTGTGACAAGGAGAACTTCAAAAGTCACTTCTTTAGCAAACCATGTTATATATAAATTAGTATAAGATTAACTAAGTTATACTTAGAAAATACAATTTTAAATTTAAAAAAATAAATAAAAAATTAGTAAAAGTATTCACACGTAATAATTTTTGTAGTATTATATGACCATCCATTTATTCTAATTATATATTTTTAGTACAGTAAGTTATATCACAGTTAAAATTCATATAATTGTAAATTATAACACCATTATTTCATTCAATTTAATCTAAATATAAATTAAGTTGTCTCATTAACTATTAATTAGGTTAATTAAGGGGCACAAAAATAGTATATCTTCATATTTTTTATGCAATTAAAACTATGTCAAATATACATATTCTCCTTTTAACATAATTTGTAGTAAAATAGTAGAATTTTAATACGATTTCAATTAATTAAATTAATTAAATTTGTAGTAATAACAACACGATGTTATTATTTACATTAGATTTTATTACGATATCAGTTTCATGAAATAAGAAACGGTGAAATAAAAAAACCTTATTATGATTGTACAATTGAAAAATGGTGTCTTGTAAACATGGTTTGTTGAAGAAAAGTACATTTATTTTAAGAATTATAAAAAAAATATTCTAATTTTTATAATTTTGACACTTGATTATTTTAAAAACAATTCATATAAGTAGCTATGGTAAGTATTACATATATTTAAAAAATAAATAAATACCACTTTGTCCATAAGTAATTAGATAAACTTGTTTAATTATAACTACTAGTATTTGTATTTGTAGCTTATGGTATACTGTACTAATTTGCAAGATTGTTTATATATGTTTTACTATAAAATTCAAAATTGGTGACATTATCATTTATATATAATTTGTAAGTTTAAATATATTTTTAATTCTCATAGTCTTAATATTAAATTTTATAAAAAAAATTATTTATATTTTACTACTTATTGAAAAAAAAAATTAGGTCATACAAAATATACAAAATTTAATTTAATTTTTGTAAAAGTTTTTGTTTATTTTTAATCTTTTGAAAATTTGAAGTCACTATATTTAGTCCTAACATCTATCTTAGTAGGTATTACTTATAATGATCATTTGACTTTTTATGTGAACAATGACATAATATTAGAAATACAAACAATATAACTTCCAATTTTAAAACAATTAAAAACAAAAGATTATAAAAGTTGTTCCAGTCAAGTATTTAAAAGACCCTAAAATTAGAATTTTTAATATTTTATGTCTTGTTTTTTGTATGACATATTATTTTTAAAAACAATAACTCAAATAAAGTCTCATTAATAATTCAGATTCATTATCTAATTAATATTTAACAAGGAACACTGTTTTATCTGCTCATGAGAAAATTAGGCAGATTTTACATTATTATCATCTAACCTGAAATATCTATTTCTTTTAATGACCTTTGATCTTGTTTAGCAGATGTCTATTAATACAATAATCAAATTAAATATGTATTTATTTTTAAGATTATTAAAAATATATTTAAGTTAACTTTTTAAAATTTATCATTAAAAAACTAATATCATTTTATTAAAGAATATTAATATTTGTTTGAAGAAAAAATTGATTAACATTAATTTAAGCAAAAATAAGTATTGATGTTTTTATAAATAATAATGTGTATTGTGTATTAATACAGAGACCATAAAGACAATTAGTGTTAAGGTGATGGTTTTGATCTACTATATATTATCAATTAATTATAATATAATCCATGAAATATTTTGCATGTGATGAGATCCCCTGGACAGGGACATTACCTTACCTAGTAACATATAGTGATATTAGGTATAATGTATTTTTTTGGCCATTGTATCAAAGATTTTGATTACAGGGTCAGAGAACAAATACATACGGAGAAAACGTTAAATGTAGACTAAAGTGATAATATAAATTAATTAAGTAAAAGTTTGATTATTCAACGAGAAACATTTGGTACCGTTGGATCCAGAGGCCATCTCTCTAACGGTTGGATCGAACATTAGCAGAAATACCCTTCAAGAGACCAGAACTTCTATATAAGTCACTCTCCACCTCCATTATTTCTCACACTGAAATTCAGAACAACCTCTTCAGTTATCTTTGCTTAGCAAACCAAGCCAAGCTTGTTGTTACCTCTTAGAACCTTCTATTTTCTCTTTCCCTTTCCTTTCACTGAAATCATGACTCCTAACATCACCACCGTCAATGGCAACACTGAGCAAACCAAAGGTCGCAGTGACCGTGCCTTTGTGACTTTCCTTGCTGGGAACGGTGATTACGTAAAGGGTGTTGTCGGTTTGGCCAAAGGGTTGAGAAAGGTCAAAAGCATATATCCTTTGGTGGTTGCTGTGTTACCTGATGTTCCTGAAGAACATCGTATGATTCTGAAATCCCAAGGTTGCACTGTCAGGGAGATTGAACCTGTGTATCCACCTGAGAATCAGACACAGTTCGCCATGGCTTATTATGTCATCAATTACTCCAAGCTACGTATTTGGGAGGTATATATATTTTGAATTAACTAGTGCACCTAGCTGTTATTAAAAGACTTTTTAAGTTTGTGATTTTATGAAATGTGTTTTTTTTTTTTTTTTTTTTTTTTTTTTTTTTTTTTTTTTTTTTTTTTTTTTTTTTTTTTTTTTTTTTTTTTTTTTTTTTTTTTTTTTTTTTTTTTTTTTTTTTTTTT
>Ga0099824_1010667_pt1 | contig 10709 bp, 7 predicted proteins | sample SiratrowhiteBW_FD_76837 | JGI IMG/M metagenome (GOLD analysis project Ga0099824, IMG submission 76837) | Root nodule microbial communities of legume samples collected from California, USA - Siratro white BW | ecosystem: Host-associated > Plants > Roots > Nodule | place: USA: California... | reverse complement strand
TTTTTTTTTTTTTTTTTTTATTTTTTATATTATTTTTTTTTATTATTATAATATATATATATAATATAAAAAAAAAAAAAAAAAAAAAAAAAAAAAAAAAAAAAAAAAAAAAAAAAAAAAAAAAAAAAAAAAAAAAAAAAAACTTTATTTGTTTCTAACTTACGAACACGAGACTTGTGTTTCCAAAAGATTCAGCTCTTGAAACATGACAACAGAGTTTTATTAGGTTATGATATCTTTGACAAAACCACGTACATCAACCACAAACAATGCTCGTAACCATGGGCACCTTGTTGTCTAGCATCAGTATTCAATTATTATGTGCTACAATTTTCACGATATTTTATATCATTAAGAGGGAATATGACAAATCAATTTATTCATCCCAGAAAGACCCAGCAAAACCAATAATTATTGATTTAGCATCGTGTTTTCGCGATTGAAAATCTAGTGGTCGATGGAATGATTCGAGTGAGTTTTTGAGAGGAAACAGAGTCACATGCTCATGCAGTGGTGTATATAGGTTATTAGCCACCGACGAATTGCTCCTCTGTCTTTACCACCACACACATTATACGAAGCCAATGGATTCAATAAATATATATTCGGTATACACATACGAACGAAGCAGCATGTAACAAAAACGCTGCAAACATGCATTGCCACAAGAAAATACGTAGCATCTTAGTTTTCTACGTCACGCAACGTTGTTAGCGGTTCAATTCATCCGCTTCTGCTATAACTATGCTTCGTGAGTTTAAAACTATGTGGTTTTTGAAAAACCAGCGTTGCCATGTCTTTTTTGTTGGCAAAAAAAGTTGTTTCAATTCTATATAGTATAAAACGTAAAAGAAGTATACTTTTATTATGTTTCATCAAATGAAATTTTAAATTAAGAAAGGACCAAATGAGTTATAATACATTAATTGTTTGCTAGGAAGAATTATTTAATATATAGTTCTATTCATTCTTATATAATTATAGCAATTAAAAATACAAAGAGATAAATCAGAACGAGTTGCGTAAAAGATTATATAACAATTTGTATATTTTTCTCCCTTGTTCTTGTATTCTATGGAGAAACGGTTTTGTTTGTCTATTCAAAAAGTATAAGGCTTTTATTTAAAAATACATTTTTTTTTAAGTTATTGTAAAAATTCATCCATCATTATATTAAAATTGTTCACACTATCGAATAGGTTAAGGATTGTGAAGAAACTCTGTACATCCAATCAAAATTGTTTCTGCTTTAAAATATGCGCTCTCAAAGTTAGGGATGGAAATAGATTTAGGCAGATTGAGTTAGGGATGGGATGTAGATTTATTTAATGGTCCATTTTTCTAGGGTATGATTATTCTTTTTCCTTTAGAGTTATTTTATAAGAAAAATATGTTAAGAAGAGTATAAGAGATACACAATCATGTCCAAATACAATCTAAAAGATTACTTGGTATAATATGACAACAACCTCACTTTGATAAAATCACACTCTTTATTAAAGAAGGAAGGGAGATAGAAGAAAAGAAAAACTATTATTATTTAAAAATAGATTATTCTAAAATTACGAAAAAGGAATCAGAAAAAAAGTTTTATTAATTAGAATATCAACAATTTGAAAACGTTTTAAAAAGGTGAATCACGTAAATCAATTTCGGTTAAATCCGATCACAAATAAAATAGGGATCAAATTGAAAGTGTTTAAACCTTGAATCTATAATGGAATTTTTAGAAAAAAAAAATTATACCAAGTTATTGGAGTAAATTCTTAATATATATATATATATAACTCGTTAAGAAAGAAAATTATCCAAGTTATTTCAAAAATTACAACAACAATAATAATGTTCTCTCAGTTTCAGTACTATTTCATGTTGCAAATAAGGAGTCATGTTACAAGAATTTTAGAATTATTTTTGGAAAGTTAATAATCCTCTTGTCTGAAAACTCGTCAAGAAGTATACTTCAAGAAAAAAAAAAATTCAAAAATGCTGTCCATTTCTAAAAATAAAGACATCTCCACTTGTTCATTGTTATTAGCACCATATGCTTCGATATATCCCAAATGATCATATGTTTGATCATCACGGCAAAGAAAATTATTGACAGATGAAACATTTTTATTGGACCAAAGATCTCTCTACTTGATATATTTTTTATTACCTCCTCACATATGTATGAACTTAGTGGTGTCTTAAAGAACAATATTTCTGAACTAGCTATAACTTAACCACACAAATTGTAAATGTTGTATTTAAAGTCCTTTTCTAATTGATTATCAATAATAGTTTTTCTACACATAGTGTATTAAACTAAGCCTCTTATGTCGTAGTTACTTTTAATAATTATTCCTTAATTGATTATTTGATTGCAATATTCATGTACGAGTTTAACTTTGATGTATCATTATTTGTCCCTTCAATCACTTAGATTAATGCTAGCTATTGTTTTATAAATAATTATTATAAAAAGGATAATTTTAGTGTAGTACATGATATTGGTCGAGTTTCAAAAATCTCATTACAAACCATGCTCTCTTTTTTCTATAATATGATACAAAGATACTTTAAGATGAAGAAAATACAAATCAAATTTGATCCTATCCTAACATAAATCATTGGAATATTATTTCAAGTTCTTTTCCCGACATGCATGATGTATCCAAGTTTTCATATGGTGAAAGTAGATCACAATGAAATTACAGGATACAAAAAGATGAGAATAAAAAACTGCCACAATCTAAACTCAAGGTTAGCAACAGCTGATGAGATTTGTAATTAGTGGCTAATAATGCGCTTAGAAACTTAGATTAATATAATAATCATGGTGACGCGCTTAAATTATTAAAGTCTTGACATTGAGTATTGACCTTAAATTTAACGAAATTATATTCTTTTTAAGAAGAGAAAACGTCATATACCTAAGTGCACATGATAATTCCAAGTAAGAGATACGTATTTTTATTATCATTTACGATTTTCATATAATAAACCATATCTCAATCATTATCCCCAGTTTGATTATGTTTATACATTTGACCAAAATTCAGACATAATCAAAACCCTATATATAATTAATATTAATTAAATCACACTATACAGGGTTAAAACTTACGTGGCATTATGCTATCGAATCAGTTTAATTGATTAAGCTGTGAGAAATAAACAATTAAGATACGAGTTCTAAAATTATTGAAACAATAAAAGCTTAGGTGGCATTGGATATTAGTTCATTATTGGGTCTGAAGTTTATGAGCTATCGTGCATGGAAGAAGTCACCACGATCATTTTCATTTTTGTTATTAATATTATTAGTTGTTTGTTGATTAAAATATATTCATAGTTTTCAGAAAACAAATATAAAACTGAAGTCATTGAACACTTGTCCATTGTAGAATTAAGGTGATGTGTTGCTGAGTACCTCCTAACCTGTTTTCACAAGGACTCTTCCCACAATTAGCCACGTGTTTAACTTTATTAATTAACTTAAGTTACTTATTATCTTACACTAATTAATGTTTTCATAATAAATTAAAAACGATGAGAAATACATATTGATAAAAAATGTAGAACACCCACAAAATTTTCTTGACACAACCATTCCCAAAGATGTAGTATTTTATATAAGTTATGGAGCGTAATTCAAAATATCAGAATTTCTATGTATATCCAACGAATACAAATGCTAAGATGCATATCTTCAACTAAGAAAGGATTAAAGATACTGAAGATAAGTTGTTCTTACAATATTTTAATGGAAAAATAATTTATATATTGACTATAGTCAATCATAAATTATATATATATATATATTTGATAATTTTTTAATAGTTATTTTAAAAGTAGTAAAAACAATTATATTTAACTATTGATGGTGTAAAAGTTGTTAAACTAACGATACATATCCGACATTTTAAGAATATTTTGCTAATCATAGTGGGCTTAATTAAACATTTCATAATAAATCAGGATCCTAAGACTTTGATTAGTCAAATTATTATCATTTGGTAGTTTACTAGTGTATATATTTTCTGTCAAATGTTGAAAACATGAGCAAAAAGGTAAAGAGAAGTTGGAATTTGCTGCATGGCGCTATGGTCGAATGCGGAAATTGAGTATTCTTTCATTTATTATATTTTAAAATCTTAGTCCATCACCTATATATCTAATAAACTATGTGTATAAAGGACAACAATAACTAACAATGTTTATTTTAAAATAATTTTTATATGTAAGATATATTATAAAAAAATATTCATAAATATTAGAGGAAGAAAGAAAGATTATACTATTTAAGAGCACTTAATAAATCAAAACAATGGTCTCGATAGAAAGATTAAAGTATAAGTCACTTTGAAGTTAAGAGGTTGTTGCAATATATTTAAAATTAATATTTTATCACTTAAAAATCGAAATAAAAATAGTTTATACATACCCTCCAACATTTACTCACATTGTTTAAATAAATAGTTAGAATTTGTTTAAACAAACTTCTTCATACAAACTTTTAGGAACAAAGAAAATTAAATGGGTTTCTCCATTAAGTTAAATTTAATTTATATACATAATCTAAAAATAACTTTTTAAAATTTTATGTGTGTATAAAATAATTATAATTATAAATTTTTTCTTTCTTTATTTTTTATGTTTCTATTAAAAGTTTGTTTAAACCACCCTTACACAATAGATAGAAGATTGAATAAAGGTCCAGCTGGCTCAAGCATAAGATATGCACATTTGATTATTTAAAAGATGGATTTGGAATAGGAAAAGAGAAGATAAAACTCATCTAACTTACACTAACCTAATCTTCACATAGTAACAAAGATGATAACATCATACCAACCTAACAAACTAATTAATTAGAAACTCTAGATTGGATCTTCTGCACTTTCACATACTATTTCTTTAGAGTCCTTTATCTATATTCTGCCCATAATAGAATGATTTCGCACCTAACATTTTTAAGATTGTTTTTTCTCCTTTAATATTTTAAAAAGGTTAGTTTAAATCTTAATAAAAGTTTAGTATTCTTTTATAATTCTTACACTACCATAAATATAAGTTTTAGTGACAAGAGATAAACAAATTTTGTCACACTATACTTTTATTTGTCACAAATATTAACAAAACTAAAAATACTTTACAATATTTATATTAAAAAATTACATATTATAAACAATTAATAAAAAGAATATTTATCCATCTATTTATATCTTTATACTTTTTATTATAATATTAATAAATAATATATTCATTTCATATTGGGACTCTCTAAGTAGCATGACTTCTCTTTTTCATCCACACAAGTTCATTTCTTTCATCTTGTCTTTTAAATTTAATTTAATTGTTAATTTCTCTTTTATCTTTCTATTTCAATTATATTTACCTTCTTATTTGTTTTGTATGCTTCCATTCTTCTCTTTAATGCAATCTTTCACATTATATGATATAATTAGATTAAATTTGTGTTTAACAGGAGCACCATAGGGTCTCCCATCACCTAAAATATCCATAAAGAATTAAAATCCAACTTCAAAATTCCCCTAAAAGTAAATGCCACTCGTCTGCTAATTCTTGTTTTTTGCCATGTAAACTTTGATAACTTCTTATAGTAAATCTAAGGATAATTTTTTTTTTATACCTTCCATTTCTAAAAAATCAAGTTCAGTGAAATTTAAATGTTTAAGATATAGATACATGACTTATGGATGTCAAACCAAAAGAAACATGATTTTAAGCTAAGGAAGGCAAGTGGAAAGTGAACATTTTAATCCCCTTACTTCTTTTAGATCACTCTACTTATTTCATTCATTTAGTAATAATGAAATTGAAGTGTCTTATGAGGATGATTTGTTGATAGTTAGGTAAATTGTAAGCGAAGTCTAAAAAGACTTTGATAAATTCCAAGAGAAAATATTTTTCATACTACATGTATAATTAGTGATAACGTATGCTCTTTCATTATTGATTAATGAAATTATCCTAATGTATCAAATACAAAAGGAAGTAGAAAAACTTGGTTTATTTAATATTCATATGCTAAATCACGTAAGTTGCAATGGTTGAGTGAAGATGGATAAGTTCTTGTAAATAAACAAGTCTTTGTCAACTTTTTCATTAGAAAACACAAATATAAGGTTTCATGTGTTCTTATTTTACAAAAGCTACTAATATTTTACTCAATAGATCATCGTAATTTATAGAAAAATTATCCATAATAGCCTAACTAATAGATTCGTTTGAGAAAAAAAGACACAAATATAAAACCTTTATCATTTAGATAAGTCAATGAGAATTAATGTAAAATGAAAATAAAAAGAAAACAACAAAAGAGAGAAAAAAGAAACAAGTGAGGAAGAGAAAACGAAAAAGAACTTGTTGATCTCTCATACAAAGGTTAAAGTGGTAATGTTTTATAAAAACAAGATTTTTCTAGTAGTTTTATTTTGGCTTATTCTCCTTTTTATTCTCGTAATTATCTTTTTAGTTTTAAAAGATTGGAAATTGATTCATGTGAATTTTTGAAAATATTTTTAAGGATCCATCTTAAAGGGTTGTCACCTTTATATTAAACAAATAAGAAATAAACTTCTTTGTGATACAATAAACCAACTTCTAAAACTAATTTGTAGGAATCTAAAGAGATCTAGGGACAAGTTGAGATTTTTTATTATTATAAATCACTATTATTTCTAACTCCCTCTTAGTTATAGTTTTATCAAACAATGTTGAAAAGACTATTATTTAATGAATATGAATTAAATTATTTTTAATAGACGTCTTTCATGATTATTTTATTGTTTAAGTCTATTTTTTAGTTAATAATTTGATATATTTTCTTTTGTAAACCACTATTTTTTTTAACTTGTTTGTCATGATTATTTTTTTAAACCACTATTTTTTTTTTTCGATATTAGTTAGAACTTTATCGAAGAGAGACTTTTTTAATGAATGTAAATTAGATTTTCTTAATAGACATATGTCATAATTATTTTATTATCAATGTCTATATTTTTTTAATAATTTTTTAGGATTTCTTTTTTTTAATGTTAACTAAAAAATTGTTAGCTAATATTAATTAAGATTTCTTTTTAACCAATGTCAATTGGAAAATTTGTTAATCCACAAAAGATCAACATAAAAAAGAAAAAAAAAAAAAACTTAATCTATGACAGTCTAAATAATTGTAGTTGAACTTGTAACAATATCAATCATCAATTGAAATTTTTTACAGATATCAAATGAAAAAAATCTTAAGAAACTTTGATAAATAAAAAATAACATCAATCAAGATCGACTGTAAAAGATTATTAATATTAATATTTTTTTTAATTTTAACAATTAATGTGTAATTTTATTTTTTTTTAAATTGGTTGTATTTAAAATACTTTATTCAAATAAAAGAAGTAAAATTCAATAAATCTAAATGATCTTTATCATAACAAAATATTTATACTTTGAAATAAGATCAACACAAGGTTATGTTCTTTTTCATCATGAAATAGAGTTGAATGAAGTAATCATATTACTACTAATGAGATGCAGGTATATTCAAAAGGTTTTGGATGTTACAAAACAAGCATTTATTATGCTTTGTTCATAATTTGGTGTTGTTATAATACCCATCCAACTTAGAGTTCTTTATAATGATACAATTTGAAATTCAATTATTCAGACATGATCATTAGAACTTGATTTCTATAAATTTGATCAATATAAGCTCTTTCAAAATGCTTCATTATTTTTTTTAGCAATGTATAACAATTTTGCTTATTAATTATATGTGTATAAGCATGTTTCTAATCAATCCCTTATAGAAAAAAAAAAGAAAAAAATGTTTCTATATAACCTTATAAAAAAAATAAGATAAAAATATAAAATATACTTTCTATAAATTATAACTATTTTATGCACAAATTAAAAAATATATAATTTTAGAGAAGTTGAATCAAATAACTTCTACAAATTATATTAGTTAATGTGTAAACTAGTATTAATTTACAAAATTTAAATATGACCGAATAGATTTAACCCAATGAGTTGATAAGTTTGTAAAATAGATTAAGTCAGGTTCAAAAATTTGAATAAGTCATTTTTTTCCAATCCATCTAGTCTCTGATTTAAATGGACAGATTTCAACTTGACCCGTGAGTTTATAACTCTAAACCCTAAGTTTATGAGCTGTTTTATAAAATAATAGTTATATTTAAAAAATAATATTATTTTTGTAAAGCAAATACATATATTATAATTTATGTAATCCATTATTATATTTAAAATTAATTTCATTAATATAAAATAAATTTAAAATATAGATATTTTATTTTTCTATTTAGATTATTTGTTTATTTATTTAAAGTGACTCAAATCCCAGACTGAAGTGAAAAGTTATTATTTATTCAAAAAATCAGAATGATAGAAATTTTTTACATGATTCATCTATTAAACCAATCCATTTAACACTAATAACAAAATTTCTTATTTAATTTCTCTAAAAGTAATTACAAAGAAATTTATCATCTTTTTGAATAGTGTACCTCTCGTCGTACTCGGGGACATCTATGAAGAATGTTATGATTTAGATTAAAAAGTCTATGTAGCTCTAAGTTCAAGAGAATGAATCAAAAAAAAAAAAAAAGTTAAATGTGAATTTCATGGTGTATCAATGGTCACTTCAAAATGTCTATTGTAACTTTTATTTAAGTAATTTTTATTTAAAATATTGTTTTTATCTTTCTTAAACAAATTACGAATAATGATTTATTAAATAATTGGCTTAATTAATTAGAACGTGAACAAGTTTGTTCTTGATTGTTTAATTGCTCAATTTTAGTTGACGATGTTATCGGGGATTTAAGTTGAAATAATTTGATGTTGATTTTCGAAAAACAAGTAGAAAGATTTTCAAACACATCTATTTAGGATTTGTTGATTTGTTAATCATATTTTAAGTAGAAATACATCTAGAATAGATTATCTGATTTCAAGAAGAACATAAAGATAATTATAATAAATATTTAAAAAAAAATACATTTATAGATATTTATATTAGACATTTGAACTAATAGGTGATTATCTTATTATGAATAAGACTAATAACCAAAAATTGTATAATTTTTGGATTATTTGAATTAATTTGTATTATTTAGATTTACAAGTAGTTACCAATATATTATATACAAGTAATATTATATTATATTTTATATATTTTTTTATTAATTATTTGTTTCTATATTTTTCGAGTAGTGGGTAATACAGTTTACATATTAAAAATTAGATAAATATTATTAACCATTTTAATTATGTGAGAATCATAGCTACTTTGCTTTTTGTAATTTTCCTTCATTATAAAAAATATATATAATTTATGTATTATTAAATTATTAATGTTCTGCATTAAATGATTTAATTTTTAGATATTAAATAAAAAAAATGTGACATAGAAGCTTGTAGGAATTTATCCAGTCATTACCTATGTTAAAAATCGAAGGATAAGACAATATGATTAAAACGGTGTGTTTTCATGTGCACTAAAATCAAACACGTAAAACTGTAAAAACTAAAATTGAGTCCAAAATTAAAAAAAAAATAAATCTTAAAGTGAAGCTAAAAGGGTGAGACAAAGAGATCAATGAGAACATCGAAGTAATCATTCTAAAAGTTTTAGATAAATTAAATGAGCTAAATTTAAAAGAAGAGTGGCAAAGACTCACAGAAAAAGAGAGATGGGAAAAAGGAATGCTACAACAGAAATACTCAACATTAGAAAAAGCATAGGAGTTAGTTTATAGAAAAAAAGAAAAAAAAAGTGCACACTGATTCTCGATTCAGACCGAGGCAGAAGAACCATTTTCAAGCAAGCTTAGCGTGGCAAGAACGAAAGTAACACAGTTCTGCATGCACCAGAATTGTTCTTTTACCAATATAAATAAGGATAAATTTATCATATCATATATCAAAATTTAAATTCTGTTTACGTAGTTATTTCAATACTTATAATCATTAGAGTTTTTGAGTAGTAATTGTTTTCGTAAAAGTATTTTATATTTGTTGAAAAAAAAACCTTTATCGTAGTTTTAACGTTAAATATAGTCGTTTTTTTATGGTGTAATGTTATTACTATAAATAAACAAAGATATATGGTTGAATGGTGTGTGTGAATGTGTTTTTTTTTTTCTGCATTACATAATTTATATTATTATTTAGTTTACTAGCGTTATATTTTAAGCTATTAGCAATCAAATAATATAACAATATTAATATGTCTTATATTTAAAAATACATAATAATTTTACCACACTAATCAACATATTGTAACCCAATATGTGGATTGAGTATGAAATTACGTTAAATCGTGAGAAAAAGAGCATTGTCACTCAAACTAGAATTACCTAGCTATTTTAAAATGGCTTCCAATAAGGGGTATATATGATTTATACCAAACGATACTAATTAACATAATGAAGGTATGATGTATACGTTAATGAAGTGATGGTTATTTTAAACTTGGTTGAGAATATTTTGCAATATTAATAGTAACATGAAAATATTAAATAAAAAAATTAAATAATTGAAACTATGAAATTCAACTAAAATAATTGGTATTCAAATAAAAATTATAAAAATGTAGAATTTATGTCGATTAGTACTATTGTCAAAACTGAATATAGTTGTTGGTTAGTTATAGTTAACAACTATTGAATTATGAT
>Ga0099824_1010663_pt1 | contig 10713 bp, 11 predicted proteins | sample SiratrowhiteBW_FD_76837 | JGI IMG/M metagenome (GOLD analysis project Ga0099824, IMG submission 76837) | Root nodule microbial communities of legume samples collected from California, USA - Siratro white BW | ecosystem: Host-associated > Plants > Roots > Nodule | place: USA: California... | reverse complement strand
GTATACCATCCAATTCATCATATATTTAAATATAAATATTGAAATTTAATGGGTTATTTCCTTACAAAACAGATGTATTTTGCAAATTCAAAGACCAAGAAGGAAAGTTCAAGGAAAGCATTCTCATGCACACTAGCCCCCAGACTCGAGGGTGTATCACGAGAGTTTATTCATGTTTGTCTCAATTGGGATTTATTCCCATCCGAGTACCTCTCGGTCATGACATGGACAATTCTCATCCGAGTACCTCTTGGACATTCAAGTACCTCTCGGATACTCTTCGGTCATGGCATGGACACTAGCCCCTCAGGTTCGAGGATGCATTGAGTTGTTTCAGATGTAATACAATGGTGTGAACTCGTCGGTCTCAGTCTACGATATGGCGATGAAGATGAAACGATACAATTGCCACCTCGAGATCTGTGTGTCACTTGATCGGACGGCGGGAAAGATGAAACATCACTTGACATGACCGTTGGGTGCCTGGCCCTCTATAAGTAGGCATGTTATTTTCACCTTTCCTACAAACCTTCCAATCTCTGATATCCGATATCCGATATCCTTCTTCTATTGTGCAAGAGTGGCTAGGTGTAAGACTTTCATTCTGAAAGGTACTATGTCCTCCATGTCATCGTCCTTGTCTTTTACTTCTACTGGGTCTTCGGGTAGCTTATCTTCTAGGGGTTCCGCTCTGGATAGAGGCTCGCCTGAAGATGCTGGTTTACTTGAAGAGGCATCCGGGTCCGGGGTGTAGGGGAATAGAGTTGATGCGGGAGGTCGCTTGGCGGTAGAGATTGCTAAGGATAACCTCCCTCGTCGGGCAGGGTATGACTGGGTCAGCCACCAAGTTACGCGTCATTTTTCCAAGTATCGTTGGTCATCGATGGTAAACAGCTACTCAGCTGTGTACCACATTTTTGCCGAAGGCATACCGGAGGGGGTGCTTTCCGTAGAACGGTGTTCGACCGTTGACAATGTGTGTCATAGGCGGGAATGCCACATATTTCATTTCTTCTTTATGTATGCCTGTTTGTTCACGGATTCGCAGATTCAAGTTCCCTTTGATGAGTTTACAATGGGCGTTCTGCGGACCTTGAACGTGGCGCCTACCCAACTGCACCCCAATTCCTGGGCCTCTCTTCGGTTAGGTGGTTATCGCTAATAAGCCAGTCAGGGGCTGCTCTTTTTACACCTTTTTGCTCTTCTTTTAAATATTTCAAGAATGTTTTTTTTAAAATAACTATCTCGCCTGCTGGAAGGCATTTTTTCTTTAACGGGGATGCGCCTAAGTTCCCCTTGTACTGGACATGTGATCCTGTCTTTGACCGAGGACGATAAGAGGATGTTCGATATTCTGGACCGGTTTCCTCGGCAGCTTTTTCTTTCTACACAGCGTTGGGTGGAATTGATGGGTATGCTATCTTTCCATTTTTGACCGATCACTGCCCGATTTTTAACCCTGCTGAATCATTTATTTTTTTTCAGGGATCATGGCTCAAGAGGGCGCTAAGTTTTTTGGAAATGCTGAGGAAATTGAAAGCTGAAAAACAGTCTAAGAAAGGGGGAGGATTGGGTACTCCCCGCCCCACCATCCCTTCATCGCCTAAATATGCTGACCAGGTTCCTCCTGTTGACGACAAGAAAGGCAAGAGGAAGGATCGCGAAAAGAAGCCCTCATCTTCTCGGCACTCACCGAAGAGGGCCCGACAAAAGGGTGGTGTAAGCGGGCTGAGCAATATTGAGCAATTGTTCGCCCCAGACTTTGCTTTTTACAAAGGGGTGAACTTTTCACTCTCTTCTGCCGAAAGGGGGCCGGTAAACGTTGCTTCCACCGAAGAGCTTGCAAATGCGTACTTCGAGATGCAAAGTCGCACCCTCGCCTTCGCCAAAGTTCTTCATGCTGAATGGTCGAAAGGATCGTCCTCAGAAGTGGCTAGATTTACCAAGGAGTTGGCCTCCTCAAGCAATTCTTTGAAGGCAGCTTTGGACGCCAACACTGTTCAGGGCGAGGCGCTGAAGAAGGCAGAGGCAGAATGAGAGGCGCTTAGGGTGCAATTGGGGGCATCCGAGAGGAGGGTGAGGGAGCTTTCTTCTAACCTTAAGAAAGCCAAAGAAAACTTTGCCGAGGATATCTCGGCTCATGACGAGGTTGCATCCAAGAAGGCGCACTTGGACCTGGAGTTGGCTGACCTAAAGAATTGTGTGCTGAATGTTCACTCTCAGACCTTCAAACAAGCCATCCGCCAAGTAGTTCTTCTTTACGACACCCCTGAGGACAACGAGTTGGATGAGAACATGGATGTTTATAACGGGCAGCTTATGCCAATTGAGGATATCCCATCCAGGGTTACGCCTGAAGACACTGCTGTTCTTGATGATGGTTCTTTGGGCGAGGAGATCATGCCTTAGTCTTGACTCTTGTCTTTTTAAGGCGGGTACTTTACCTTAACTTATCTCTGTAACCACATTTTGTACGCCTATTATGGCAGTTATATAATACAACTTTGACATTTTGTGCAATCTACTTGTCTTATTCATCATTCTTCGCTCTTTCGTATATGTTTCGTTCATACGTTTTCTAGTAGTTTGTATTTGTAGTATGGCAACCTCGTTCGTGGGCATGTTATTTATCGTCTTACTTGGGCAACGATGCATGTTCGAATGGTAAGTGTGTCCGAATGGTGCTTGGTCTATCCCTTATCGTGATCTTTCGAGTAAATAACCTTGTTTTATACTTAGTAAACTAATGAGTTGTTGGGCGACCATTTGTTGGGTGATGTTGGCCATGATGTATTATGGGGGGATGCCTGATAGGTGACATTTTTACTATGGTCTTCCAATGGTACATTAGCTTAAGGTCGCTGCTTGGGCGACACTTTTTTCATATCGAACTAGAGACATAGGCGATGGGGGGTTGTCGACCGGGCGACACCTTCCCCGTAATGAATTATGGGAGGTCGCTTGTTGGGTGACACTTTCCCCAGGGTGAATTATGGGAGGTCGCCTGTTGGGCGACGCCTTCCTTGGGTGAGTCATGGGAGGTGGCCTGTTGGGCGACGCCTTCCCCATGGTGAATCGTGGGAGGTCGCTTGTTGGGCGACACCTTCCCCAGGTGAGTCATGAGAGGTCGTCTATTGGGCGACGCCTTCCCCATGGTGAATTGTGGGAGATCGCCTGTTGGGTGACACCTTCCCTGGGTGAGTCATGGGAGGTCGTCTATTGGGCGATGCCTTTCCCATGGTGAATCATGGGAGGTCGCCTGTTGCACGCCGCCTTTCCCGAGTGAGTCATGGGACGTCGTCTATTGGGCGATACCTTCCCCATGATCACTTTTTTGCTTAAATGCTTTTGGCTGTTTTTATCTGAAACTCATATCATAACACTGACATATACGATAAATGGTACGAAAATTACACAAGAGGAACTTCAACAGAAAGACTACAAGAGAAAACTAACTAAAATAAAACTTCAGATGCGTGGCGTTCCATGTTCCTGGGATAACTTTGCCAGCTAAGGTGGCCAGTCGATAAGCTCCTTTGTCGGCCAAAATCCGCACATGAAAGGGTCCCTCCCAGTTGGAGGAGAACTTTCTTTCATCCTTTCTTGCATGACTTCGCATCCTCCACACCAAATCTCCTTGGCGGAAACATCGCGGACTGACCTTAGAGTTGTACCTTCTAGCACCCCTAAGTTTGGTGGCTTCATCCCTTATCCTTGCTTTGTCACAAAGTTCACTGATGAGGTCAAGATTCACTGCTAGGCTTTCATTGTTCATGGACAGGTCTATTAGCTGTCGGCGCAATGTTGGTACTCCTACCTCAACTGGGATCATTGCATTAGTGTCATAAGTCAAGTTGTATGGTGTCTCCTAAGTTGAGGACTGAGGGGTGCATTTGTATGCCCAGAGCACTTCGAGTAACTCTTCAGGCCATTTCCCCTTTGCCACACCCAGCCGCTTCTTTAGCTCGTTCAGGATTACCTTGTTAGCGGACTCTGCTTGCCCATTAGTCTGCGGATGCTCGACGGAGCTGGTTACATGTCGGATGTTCAACCCTTCATAGAAATTAGCAAGTTCCCTATCAATAAACTGCCTTCCGTTGTCAGTTACAATGGTATGCGGTACTCCAAATCTATAGATGATATTTTTCCAGACGAAGTTTTGGATCTTTTTTGCAGTGATGGTAGCCAGTGGTTCTGCCTCGATCCACTTAGTGAAATAGTCCACTCCTACAAGTAAAAACTTGCACTGGCCTTTCCTAGGGAGGAAAGGCCCTATTATGTCCATTCTCCACATGGCGAAAGGCCAGGGTGGGGTGATACTATGCAAAACTTCAGGTTGAACGTGAAGTAGGTTGCCATACTCTTAGCAACGCTTGCATTTCTGTACATACTCAGCACAATCTATTTGGATGGTGGACCAGTAATACCCGGCTCGGAGTACCCTGTTGGCCATACTTCTCGTCCTAGAGTGAAATCCGCATATCCCTATGTGCAGCTCTTCCATGATGTATTGGATTGTTCTCGAGTAACGCATCTCAGCAATGGCTTGGAGTATCCTCGTCTGTATAGGTCTTCACTTATCAGCACATAGCGAGCGCTTTTCATCCTTAATGTGTGTTCGTCCTCTTCTCTGCAATCTCCATTTTGCACAAAATGTTTAATTAGGTCAAACCATTCCTTCCTGACTTCAATGGTTAGAGCTTCAGCTGACGTGTAATCTACACTTCTTTTCTTTGTGCTCGCCAACTTGGAGAGTAGGTCGGCTCTCTCTTTATGCTCTCGTTTTACCTGCACCACCTTAACCTCTTCGAATTTTTGCAACATCGCCTGCGCTTTATGGTAATATTTTTCTAAAAGAGTATCCTTAACCTGAAATTCTCCATTCAACTGCCCCATCATGAGCTGCGAATCGCTGTGGCACATCAAGTGATTTTCCCCATATCACGTGCCAACTCCAGTCCTGCTAGAAGTGCCTCATACTTTGCCTGGTTGTTTGAAGTCTTAAATCCAAAATTCAAGGATTGTTCCACCACGAACTTTTCTGGTCCTACCAAAACGATTCCGGCTTCGGCTCATTTCGGATTCGATGACCCATCTACATGCAACATCCAGGTTGTCGGTTGCATTGTCTCCAATCCGTGACACATCTCGGCTACAAAATCGGCCAAACACTGGGATTTGACCGCTTCTCTTGGTTCATATTGGACTCCATATTCTGACAACTCAACTGCCCAACCGATCATCCGTCCAGCCAAGTCTGGCTTTCCGAGCACCTTAATGATGGGGTAGTCGGTTTTGACTACAATTGTATGGTTCTGAAAGTATGCCCTCATTCTCCTCACTGCTATAATTAATGCCAAAGTTATCTTCTCGATCATCTGATATTTCGTCTCTACCTCCTAAAGTGTTTGACTAGTGAAGTATATCGGCCACTGCTCCCCGTTCACTTCTTGGACCAGCACAGAGTTTACTGCTTCTCTGGATACTGACAAGTACACCATGATGGGTTGGCCGAGTAATGGTTTCTGGATGACCGGCGGGCTTGCCAAGAAGTTTTTCAATTCCTTGAAGACATCCTCGCAGTTGTCGTCTCATCTAAAACATGCGGTTTTCTTCAGCAGATTAAAGACCGGTTTCATACTTTTTGCCATTTTTGGCATGAAGCGTGACAGCGTCGTTACTCTTCCTATCAGCCGTTGTACCTCCATAACTGTTCTGGGGCTTTGCATCTCAATGATAGCTTGACATTTGTCGAGGTTGGCTTCGATGCCTCGGTGCGTTCAACATGAAACCCAAGAATTTACCGCCTTCCACCCCAAAGACGCATTTTTCTGGGTTCAATCTCATGCCAACTGTCATCAAAGCCGAGAAAACCTCCTGCAGATCCTCGAAATGCTTATCCCGAGATTCTGACTTCACTACCACATCGTCTACATATACTTCAACATTTCGGCCAATGAGGCCTTTGAAAACCTTGTCCATCAGCCTTTGATATGTTGCCCCCGCATTCTTCAACCCAAAGGGCATTACTTCATAGAAATAGTTGGCATTATTGGTCATGAACGCTGCTTTTGGTTTATCCTTCGGATGCATGCTGATTTGGTTGTAGCCGAAATAGGCGTCTAGAAAACTCAGGAGCTTGTTTCCTGATGCGTCGTCAACTAGTCGATTAATATTCGGGAGAGGATATGCATCCTTCGGGCAGGCCCTGTTTAGGTCAGTATAGTCTGTACACATTCGCCACTTTCCATTCGGCTTTTTAACCATGACAACATTAGCTAACCATGTAGTATAATGTGCTTCTCGGATGAATCCAGCTTTTATCAACTTCTCGGCCTCCTCCTTGGCGGCATGTCTTTTCTCCTTGCCCAACTTCCTCTTCTTTTGTGTTATGGGTTTAGCCTCTTTGTATATTGATAACTTGTGTACAATGATATCGGGATCAACGCCTGGCATATCAGCTGTAGTCCAGGCAAACATGTCAGTGTTAGCCTGCAGAAGGCTTGTCATATTTTGCTTCTCTTCTACTGTTAATGAGACTCCAATCTTGGCTTAATGTTCTGCATTTTTTAACGGAATGACACATACTTCTTCGCCTGGCTCTACTGTTATGTCATTCAATCTTGGGTCTAAGTCGGCAACCGCAACAAGGTATTCCGACTGTGGTAATCTCTTCTTGTGTTGTGCTTGCAGTCCCTTTGTCGCCTGCTCCTGACTTCTAGGATCAATCCTCAGGCTGGCTGCATAACATTCTCTAGTAGTTTTTGGTTCACATGTACTGTGATGACATCGCCCATTAAAGAGGGGAACTTCATTGCCAGGTGAGGGGTTGACACTATCGTGCCGAGTTGGTTGAGAGACGGTCTTCCTAGCAGTATGTTATAAGAAGTGTTAGCCTTGACCAAGAGGTACCTGATCTGTATCGTTTTGCTCCCTGTCTTCCCTTCCCCAAACTTTGTATACAAATCGATGTATCCGCGAGTGCTCACCCTCTCTCCTGAAAACCCAACAATCTGGTCCTCATAATGCTGGACTCTAGATTCAAAGATTTGCAATTTTTTAAAAGTTTTCCAATATAAAATGTCCACTGAGCTCTCTTGATTTACCAACATTTTCATTACGGCGAAGTTTTCAATTTCTACCGTGATGACCATGGGGTCGTCTTGGGCGGGATCTATGCCCTGAAAGTCAGCATCCGTGAAGGTAATTGGAGGCATCCTTCTTTGTAATGGACTTGTTATTGCGTTTACTGTTTGCATTGCCCTCAAATGTTTTCTTCTTGCTCTTGTGGTACACCCTCCTCCGGCAAATCCTCCGGCTATAATGTTAATGACGCCTTTGAGTGTTGGGTTCTTGGGTTGTCGTGGCGCGCTATCATCAGTTCGTTGTCGTTGGTGCGGTCTCTCGCCCCCTTGGGCCCTCTCCCGGTCTCCGCGAGGTTGTCCATTTTCTGGGTTTCGTTCTCGCCGTCTGGGAACTTGCCCTGCCCCTGTAGAAATCGCCTCATGTGTCCGGCCTGGATAAGTTCCTCGATTCTATCCTTCAATGCCACGCATTCATTTGTGGTGTGGCCGTATTTTTGGTGAAAACGACAATGCTTAGTCGTATCAGCGTTCCTGGGTGTGGGTGCCTTCTTTGGGGCGTGAATGAGTGTTGCATGTAGCGCTTCCTCTAATATCCGCCCTTGGTTTTCATTCAAGGGCGTGTATTGGGCATACTTCGACGGTCTAAGATCTCTTTGCTTAGGATATGGCAAAGACAGAAGCCTTTTATCTCTAGGTCTGGTTTTTTCAGGGATGTGTTCAGCCCTGGCATGATTTCTGGCTTCCTTCAATTCCTCCAATTGCATAAGCTTGGTGGCTCTTCACCTTAACTCATCCAGACTGGATGCTGGCTCCATACACAAGCTGTCTGTGAATGGTCCTGGTCTGAGGGCAGTCACCATATGGTGAAGCGTGACTTCAGGATTGAGATTGCGGATCTGCAGCGCTAACTTGCCGAATCGCTCCATGAACGCTCACAGGGTCTCGCCTTTATGTTGCTTGATGTTGACTAACGCTAACGAGGTTAGGCGATGTGGTTTGCTGGTGGCGAACTGTGTGTTGAAGAGGTCCACTAACGTTCTAAAGTAGTCGATGGAGTAAGGAGGGAGTCGGGTGAACCAGTTTAATGCCATTCCCTTCAACGAGGTTGGGAATACTCGGCACATGACTGTCTGGTTGGTTGTATACAGGCGCATCTGGGTCTCGTACACGTCGATGTGTTCATCTGGGTCTGTTGACCCGTCATACCTGTCTATACCTAATCCTTTCCATCTGGCAGGGAGTTCGGCACTCAGGATGCCGTCTACGAATGGATGGCGTGCCTCACCCTCAGGCTCCTCGCGTCCTGCACTGTTGAAAGGAGACTCTTCTTCGTCAGTACCATCACTCTTGTCCACCCGGGATCGGTTTGACTGGGTGATGGCTTTGGATCGTTCTCCCTTCTGGACTGAGGGGGTTGGTGTCTCCCCGAACGCCTTCCTCATGTCACTGTTCTCCTGTCTCAGGACACGTAGCTCCTCCTCATTCTTCCTTCACAAGGCTCGAATCTCTTCTTCGTTCTTCTGTCGTAGGGCTCGGATCTCCTCTTCATTTTTTTGCTTCATCTTGGCCATCTCTCGCTATAATGAGAGGAAGAGTGACATCGGATCCGAATTTGCCATGGGGTTATCCTATCTTTGCTCGTGAACTTAGCTTCACGTTGACACCATCCGAGGTCGTGACTCGTTCTTTAAACCCCACGATGGGTGCCAAATGTTCTTGCTGGGACCTGGAGAGAGTCTTTCCTCGGATGGATCCTCTGCTCCTGTGTGTTGACCTTTGATCTCCAATCTTCGGTGAAGTGCGGGTCAGGTACCTACTAAAGGCGCTCCGATGCCAAAGTCAGTATCCGGATATCGGAGTAATATTCTCAGAATTAGTCTTAAAAAGTACCTCGTACTGGGTCCACATGCAAGGTATTTATAGAGGTCAAAAATGTACGGTGACCTTGTAATTGGTCGAGGTTTCTGGGCATGATAGTTTTTGTGGACACGACATCGCTTGTGATTGGTCTAGGTTCTGGGTGCATTAGCCGTTGCAAACACGCTATCGCTATGATTGGTCGATGTTTCTGGGGCCTGACGGCCGTTGCAGACTGTGCTTGTCAGTAGCTGTCCCATGAGCTGGCACAATATTGGAGCTACTCGTTTTAGCCCTATTCCGTTCGAACAGTTATACTTTAGTATTGTCCGGTTCTGGTCATTGCGGCTCATTCTGTGCTATGTCCGCATACTGTATAGATGTATCCAAGTATATCTCGGATATACCGAGTACTCTTCGAATATCTCATACACACGAGCCCCATACTCGAAGATCACGAGAGTTTATTCATGTTTGTCTGAATTTGGATTTATTCCCATCCGAGTACCTCTCGAACATTCTTCGGTCATGACATGGACAGTTCTCATCCGAGCACCTCTCGGACACTCTTCGGTCATGGCATGGACAGAGTCTATTATGACCGCAATATTGTCTTGCTAGAAGGGTAATGAGGAAAGTCATGGCGATAACATCCATCATTGACGGTATGTATGATGCCTATGGAACCATTGATGAAATAGATATTTTCGCCAATGCAATAGAAAGGTAAAAAATTATTTATATACTTGTATTTTTTTTATTTTATTATTTGAACAAAATTAAAGTAAATTTTGTAATGATTAGCAGGTGGAATATCTCCTCATTAGTTGATCTACCAGAATATATGAAATTATGTTATAAGTCACTTTTGGATATTTTTGAAGAAACAGAGCAGGAGTTGAGAAATCAAGAAAAAGAAAACTTCGTCAAGTATGCTGAAAAAGAAGTATGGTTAATTTTTTGGTTTTTAATTGCTACTTTTAAAATTTTGTTTTTTCAATAGGAGATATCAAATTAAATAAAATTGCATATTAGATACTTTAGATATTTTCTCGTAACATTTTGCATTTGAAATCTTAAGTAATTTTTTATTTTCTGATCAATAATTTTCAATGGTTGGAAGAATTAAAAAAATAGTCTTTTATTATGTATGATTAAAAATTTCATTATCTTAGGATTAAATTATAACTTTATACGAGTTTGTTTATAGCTCATTCGTATTAAATCTTTTAAGGTATATAACTTTTTTAAAGACTCTAACCCTAGTACATGTTTGACCTTTTATGAAAAATTGAACAATGCACTTTTTATAAATTTCAACAAGCTTGTGTTCACCCAATCCATTAAATCTTTTTTCCATTAAAATTGTTGCTATGGGTCTTGAACATAAAGCCTTTAATGAAAATGGTAATTTCCATCTATTCTTATACTAATAATTTAAGAATCAGAGTATATGGGATAAATAAACACAGACCGGTGTTTGGTAGACCTAAGTTTGAGCTTTAGTAAAAATAAAATAAGTATGATTTATTTTCCTGATGGATATCTTTTAGGGGTCTAATTCTGACTTTATGAAAATCTTATATTATGAACTTATTTAAAAATCTTTATTAGTCTTTGAAAGGTTAAAGGATTTATTGGAGTTTGACCAAAAAGGTCCATTGGTAATTAGTTTTTTCTTTTATCTATATGTAACATATATATATATATATATATATATATATATATATATATATATATATATATATATATATATATATGTGTGTGTTAT
>Ga0099824_1010657_pt1 | contig 10719 bp, 6 predicted proteins | sample SiratrowhiteBW_FD_76837 | JGI IMG/M metagenome (GOLD analysis project Ga0099824, IMG submission 76837) | Root nodule microbial communities of legume samples collected from California, USA - Siratro white BW | ecosystem: Host-associated > Plants > Roots > Nodule | place: USA: California... | reverse complement strand
TATTTATGTATTGATTATATTATAAAATTTTATTTTCACTAGCTTACCCTTGCTTTTCTTGTTGTTTTGTAAACTGCGATGATTGTACTATGTACATGAGCAGATATAAATGCAGATGCCGGAATATGTGGAAGATTGTAGACTTTATTTTGGAAATTTGATTCTTTTTGTTGGATTCACTATATGTTAAACAATATACATTTTTGGGATGTTATATAATGTTTATTCAAAATATATTTGCGCATCACTTCCTCTTAAAAAATTTCACAAAATTCTCCTTTAGAAAAACATTCCATTATAAATTTCAAAGGCATTACACATAAATCTATTTTTATATTACACATGTTAATAATAAAAAAAACATTGTAACGATATAAATATAATATGAGAAAATATAAAGGATCTTAAAATAATTTTCAATATCAATTCGAAGGAATATAAAATACAAATTAAATAATCTTAAAATGATGTATATATATATATATATATATATGCACATACATATATTATAATAATTTACAATAATATTTTTTAATATTTTTAAAATTATAATTAAATATTTTTCATCTTCACCTTTTTTATTAATTAGATAAGTATGATATTTTTAAAGGATTTATAATGTAAAAATAATGACAATATAACATTTTTAAAACATATAAGATGTTTGTGGATAATTTAAAAAAAATGAGATGTAAGTGTTAATATGCAATTCTTATTATCGTAAAGAGTACAGAAGGAAGAAATTAGGTCAAATTTTAGATATATTTTTAAAAAAAAAAAAATAGGATTAGGCTTAGCAGAGTAGACTGTTTTTTCACCTCTAAGTCTTCTTTAATAGGGTGTGTAGAAGTAAAACAAATTTTAAACTCAATTATATTTTATCTTTTTAGTTGTTGCACTTCCTCTCTTTTATTGTAATATTGTCACTCATTATCATAAATACTCTGACAGGAATTATTATTATTATTGTCACCATTTTTTATTGTAAAAATTGTGAGATTTATGTTTCTTCAAGAACAATAATTTAATGATAAAAATTATATTATATACTATGTAATTCTGAAATACAATTTTAACTTTAAGACCGTGTACTAAATCAAAAATATACCTTAAATCAAAAATATACCCTAATCAAAGATATAAAACTTAAATAATTAGTCACTTTTAAGCTTAATGATAAGACAATTGCTTCCTGCATCCTTACGTTTGCTTTTTCACCCATAAAAATATGTGAATAGATATTTATTATCTTGTTAATGAAGACAAAAGAAATTATGATATTTCGGAAAACATTTTTCTGAAAGATAGGGTTGTGAAAGTGTTTTTTTTTAACGGCAAAAAATCAATAAAATAAAAAATGAGCACTTTAGGGGTGCCCAAACTCTTATACATAAAGTAATAAGTGGTAAAGGTCTAATAACTATCTAGACACCTACAACAACAAGGTACAATACCACACTAACCATAGTAATTACAATAACTACTACCAACACAACACCTCAAAGAAGTTTAGGTACCAGATGTTGATCACTAGACCCTTCTAGGTGAGTCAGATGATAACCATCTCAGGAAGACCCAAAGAGGGGTACTACACACCAAAGTATAATCCACCACGTAAGACTCTCCCACTAAATACATCTTTCACTTATCCCCTTTCACCTCAGCTTACTGTACCTGCAAAACACACAAACTCGTACTGTACTAGGTTAGATCCTACAGCTCGCAGCATGCAAACTTCCAACAGAGCCACCTTCTACAACAAACTACACCAGTGACTGAATACAAGACACTGGTGAGAAATGCCAATCCGAGTATGAGAAGGAAGTCCCTGTCACCTTATACTTAAGCCATAACCAACCCTTAAGCTGTGTTGAACAAAATATTTCTTCATAATCCACTACCCCTCCTTTAAAGACCACATTATTTCTGTGCCTCCATATTTTCGACACAATTGCCACCCATATCCCTTTCCATGTCCTATTAGCCCTCTGACTCTGACTCACCAGGTGAAAGCTTTGGAAATGAATGGTTATAGCATTATGCCTCACTGCTACATTCCCAACCCATCTCTCACAGAGATCCCACACTTTTTGTGCCACCTTACAAGTGGTAAATAGATGTTGGGCAGTTTCCACACCTTCTTGACACATTGGACATCTCACACTCGTTAGCTGCATACCCCTTTTGGCTAAATTATCCCTCGTTGGTAATCTATCCAGTAATAATCGCCACGCACAAACTGCTGCTGAAGGTGCTATTTTTAAGTTCCATAATACCTGAAATTCCTCAAACGTTTGCATCAGTTCCTCCTTGTTCAACACTCTATACCCAAACTTAACGGAGTACTATTGTTGATCGTTATCTACCCACTTCAATCTATCATTGCCCTCCATATTCCATTTAACACTAGAAATTGTTTCTATTAACTGTGCTTCTAAATGTTTTTCCCATTCGAACCTCTCTCTATGCCAACCTAGATTTCAGCTTTGGCATCATCCACTCTTAATTTGTCCCGGGTCGACAAGTTCTCCCACCGTACTATTTTTACACTGAGAAATTGTAAACAACTTAGGAAATTTCTCTTTCAGAACTTGACCATCCACCCACCTGTCTTCCCAAATTTTGACACTTCTCCCATCTACTAACAACCATTGAGTTCTACAATCAAACCAATTGCCTTGTGTTTCTCTACCACTTGTCTTACACAAATCCTTCCACCATAATGATTGTTTCCTATGAATCAGAGTCACATTCATATTCTTCCAATTTCCATATCTTGCTTCCAATATGTCCCTCCACAGGCCCACTTCCGACGTCCTATACCTCCAGCTCTACTTGGCTAACAAAGCTTCATTGAAACACCCAATGTCTTTAATGCCCAAGCCTCCGACTTCAACTGGACTGCATACCGTATTCCATTTTACCCAAGCAATTTTTCTACCTTCACTTCCCCAACCCTACAGAAACTTAGACTGGATTCTTCTAATCTGATTGTACACAGTTGTTGGAGCTTTAAAGAAGGAAAAGTAGAAGAGGGGCAAGGCACTAATAACTAACTTAATAAGACAAATTCGACCCGCTAAGGATAACATTCTTCCCTTCCATCAGTGTGAAATCTCTTACGGAAAATGTTTTCCGTAAGAGATTTTTTTATTATGAAAAATGTTTTCCGTAAAAGGGTTTTGTACTATGGAAAATATTTTTCGTAAGAGGTTTTTGTATTATAGAAAACATTTTCCGTAAGAGAGTTTTGTATTATGAAAAATGTTTTCGGTAAGAGATTTTTGTATTGTGGAAAACGTTTTCTGTAAGAGGGTTTTGTATTATTGAAACCCTCACTTACAAAAAACCTTCTTCATAAGTCACTTTCCCACTTCCATCCCCACTACAAAAATGGTTTCCGTAAACATTTTTCCCACCTCCGTACCACTACGAAAATGGTTTTCTATAAGACGATTTCCCACCCTTGTAGCCTCCTACGGATCTCATTTTCCATAACGAAATTCCTTCCAACCTATTTCAGCAATCCCTCTACACCTCTACAACAGCCATTAAAACATCCAAACATAAATCCACTTACCTCAAAATGATGCTGCTAGACAACCTTCTCTTCCACCACCGATGTCTGTCACCACCACCGCCGCCAAAATATGCAGCTAAAACAATTTCACCTTTTCCATTTCTGACAAGAACAATTGTGATATATTATATAACTAACAAGGTGTACAAAGCAATTGAGGGGTGCAGGAAGCAATTGCCTAATGATAATTACACTATTTACACTAGCACAAATGGTGTGCCCAAATAATGGACCTTGGGATACTGATGTTTCAAGAATACAAACTAGCAATGCCTACATCAACCTCCATTGCCATTTAATAGAAGAAGGGTAAAATGAGCATTTTCAAATATATGGGGTGTAGGAGGAAGCTATGAGGGTGTAAAAAGCAATTCCCTGAATATACTGGGAGTGGCTGTGACAAAAGCCCAAATGTTTGAAAAAAAAGCGAACCGCAGCCCAAACACGACTACAATTCACACAAACTTGCCCTCCGAAAACCTAGTGAGTCCTCTTTCTCTCTGTCTTGGCTCCCTTCTCTCTCCATTGCTCTCCGCACCTTGCAGATCTCGATCTGCAACAATGGCTTCCAGAAAATCCGACAACCCTCACTCCGGCGACGGCGCCAGTCCCGGGTTCGTTCCTCTCACCGTTTTCTCTCATTCTCCTTCACTTTCACGCTTCTATTCTCACTTTCCCTTTCTCTGCAGGAAAATCTTCATCGGAGGTTTAGCCAAAGACACCACCCTAGGTCATAAGAGCCACGCAGTTTCTTTCATTATTTGATTTTCTTTTGTTTGATTTCTTAATTTCCGTCGACTTTTGTTAATTTTCTTCGATTCATTTCGTTAATCTTCTCTGATTCGATTTGCTAATTCCTATCAGAGACGTTTGTGAAGTACTTCGAGAAGTACGGCGAGATAACGGACTCCGTTATCATGAAGGACCGTCAAACGGGTCGACCCAGGGGCTTCGGGTTCATCACCTACGCGGATCCCTCCGTCGTTGACCAAGTTATTCAGGACGACCACATCATCAACGGCAAGCAGGTGGCTTTTTTTTCTTCACTCTTTTCCTGCGTTTTGAGGTAAAAAACCACCGTTTTGATCCCTTTCTGGCGTTTTGCTCCTTCTAGGTCGAGATCAAGAGGACGATTCCCAAGGGTTCGTCGCAGGCTAATGACTTCAAAACAAAGAAGATCTTCGTCGGCGGTATTCCAACATCAGTATCCGAAGGTCCAGTTCTCGTTCACATAATAACAATTATCACTTTGTTTATCCATTATCCATGTTTGTGTTGTTTTAGATAAGAAAAGTGCGGGGAAACCCTAATTTTAATCACAAATTTTCATCATGGAATTTTGCGCTAAAGGTTACCAATGTTACGTTGGGTTTGGATTCAGGTTCAGTTAATGTGAGAGCTGAGTTTGAGCGTGCTTTGGAAAGAGGGATTTGGGTAAAAGTCACTCATACAAACTTAGTCATGTTAGAATAATGGTGGAAATGTCAGTAACATGATAATAGTATGACTTTACTATTTATTATTTGTTCTCATTTTATTTTTTGGAAAAAAAAGAGATCAACCCTAATTTTGACCATACTGAATTCAGCTCGTGACAAAAATCTCAGTGCACTAATGTTTTTGGCAATACTAGAAGTTAAGCACTGAATATAATAAATGTTAGCCATATTAGAATTTAATAGAATCTAAGCACATGGCACTCTGGTATCTGGAAAAACAATGATGTGAATGATTTGATTAGTTTTTGTTTTCAGGGACTGAGTGAGATTTTTACTTTGTTGAGGAGTGATGTGTCTGGTGTAGAATTTAACTTGGATGAACAGGGTGTTTACATCTTTATTGGATCTGTGGAACTTATTGTGTGTTTTGATTCATATTTGGTGTGTGGATTGCAGATGAGTTCAAGAGCTTCTTCTCCAAGTATGGGAAGGTGGTAGAGCATGAGATTATACGGGACCACACCACAAAGCGATCAAGGGGGTTTGGATTTATAGTTTTTGATAGTGAAAAAGTTGTCGATAATATTTTGGCAGACGGGAGCATGATTGATATGGCTGGTACTCAGGTGAGTGTGTTTGGTTCTTTAGGATATTTTCACTTGTTTGGAAATGGATGTGCTAGTTGTGAAGAGGAGGTAGGTGGTCTGTTTCAACGCAAAAGATTTTGTTCTGAAAGGGTTTTGCTTGTAGATAATTTATGTGTGAATGCCTGCTTCTGTTACTAAATTATTGCTATTGCTGGACTTAGAGAGTAAGGTTGCTTCAGGTTTATTATTTGTCCGTGCAACCCAGGCAAAATAAAACTGTGTTTTTAAATAAATCTAGGTTGACTCACTTCTTTGTTGTAGGTTGAGATCAAGAAGGCTGAACCAAAGAAATCCTCAAACCCAGCTTCTCTTGCTCCGTTTGCTAGTGACTCTAGGGCACGTTCTTACAATGATGGATTCAGTGGATTTGGTGATTCTTATGGAAGTTTTGGCGGTAGCGGGTATGGTCCTGGTTCTTATAGGTCACTTGGTGGAGGGTTTGGTGGTAGGCTTGGCGATTATGGTGGGTACGGGGCTGGAGATGACTTTGGTGGTAGTTTTGGGGGTTATGGTGGCGGTGGTGCTGGTGGCTATGCTGGCTTTCGAGGAGAATCATCGTTTGGCTACTCTAGTCGCTATGGTTCGTACATGGGTGGCCTTGGTGCTAGTTATGGCAGCAGTGGGTTAGGTGCGTATGGACGAGGTGCTGGGGGCTATGGGAGCTATGGTGGTCCAGGCACTGGTGTGGGTTATGAATCAGGCCCAGGTGCTGGTTATGGTGGAGCTGGAGGTGGAGTGTATCCCAGTAGGGGAAGCTATGGTGGCAGTAGTCGTTACCATCCTTACACGAGATAGTTTGATTACTAAGATTTGCAGTAGAATTTGCATGCAGGTTTAAGCATTTTCTAGACACAAGGCACTTACTGCAGGTGACCACTTTCTAGAAGTCAGAAGAGCCACTAGCATGTCTGTTTTATTTAATGCTTAGACAACAGAAGGTAGAAACAACATCAGTCTAGAGCTTCCTGAGCATCATCAATCTAGAGATTCCCATCAGTTATCAGCCTATATGATTTTAGATAGGCACATTGTGCTTTTGTGATATTCAGATGTTTGCAAGCTAGTCTGTCACAATTCCGGATATGATATTTAGTTAGAATCGTGGTGGAGTTGTGTGATTGTGTATTATTGTAGGTCATACTTAACTAGAAATTTGTTTGAAAGAGTACTTGTTCTCCATCTTTCCTTAAGTTATGTTTGGCTAGCCTATGTTAAAGATGTTGACTCAACCTTTTCAGGTTAAACTAGTTGCTGCAGTTGCTGTGATTTAGTTACATGCCTAGTTAGATCATATCCATGAGATAGATCTTAATTAGTGTCGACAGGGTTCTCATGTCACTATTCTTAAGGGCTCTTTTGACAGCATTCCATGTTAGCATCCGTGAATTGGATCATAGAGAGGCAGATTTCTGATCTGAACTCTTTTTGCTCTAAGACCCTTAAGTTTTTAGCGTTTAGCATCGAATGGTAGACATTTTCTCCATGTGCAGAAGGGAGTTAAATTCTGAAACTGCATGACGTTGCCCATTAGACATTTTATATCCTGTGATTCTACTGCTACCGCGCTTAAATATGAGCAAATTTAACTAGTTTCAAACTTCTCAAGAATAGTAGTTAAGGTCATTTAATATTGTCGTTTTCATATAATAAATAAGTATTTTTTTCTTCTAAATTATCCTAAATTATATATATTGATGGTGGTGCTTAGGGGGGTTAAAGATAAGGGTTGAGGTAGTTGAAATTTGTTTATTTATATTAACTCCACAAAATATGACCCATGCTTAATCTCCACATTTGTTTGTCATGGACAGTGTCTAGGGTATGTTTGATGAAAAAGTATTTGTGGGTGCTCACCGCTAAGCATCTATATTTTGAAGTCATACACAGCTTGTTTGTTTGGATTTATTATTACCTTGTTTATGGATGATGGTACTAACTACTATTCCAGATTTGGTGTTTTTCATAGCCCTCTAACATTCACACACCCTTTTTCATCCTGGAATACGGTCAGCACGAACAATGACTCATAATGGCTCATGATTTGTTTAAATTCCTCTTATATTCAGAGATCACTGATACTAATTTTTGTTCATTCTTCTTAAAAAGTGTTGTGGAGTTAGAGGCCACTACTAGAGCTTGGTATCACCATTCCTGGTTTATTCATTAGGAGCTCATTTTCCCCCTTTTAAATGAATGTCTTGTAATTAAATTGCGTGTATATGACAATTGAGAAACAGTTTGTGCTGTTCTTGTTATATCTTACTATGTCTTATTTTTTACATTTTAAAGTATAGATTTTAATAAATTGGTATGCCGTATAACAAGTTTTATTTCGAATTAGATATTGGTTTAGATATTTGAGTAGAATAATTAATGACTAAAATATTTTACGTAATGGAAGTATATATCTTAGTTGTGAAAAATGAAGGTGGGGGAGGGATCAAGGTCCTCCATGGACGCATATAAATATGAATAGTTATGAAAAATTATTTTTAATTGGTATTAATATATTTTAAATACTATTCCTTTGAAATTAAAAGCAAAAATGTTGATAATTGGAATGCTTGAAATGCTACCCCTTACAATGCAGACAGAAGTACTTAAATCCTATTAATCTAGGTACATCTCTGAGATGATGGGTAAGAATTTACAAGGAATTTAGTTTATTAAAAACATGAAGTTAAAAGGGTTAATTTTTGTAAGTTTTAGTTATTTTTTTGGAAAATAGTAGCATTTTGAAAAATTAATTTTCGGGATATTATTTATACCTTCTAGACATTTTCATGAAAATGACGAGGATTTAATATTTTAAAACTGAACTAGAAGTTTTCTATGATGAAGTAATACATTTACACTTCTCAATTTGAATTGTTTTTATTTTTAAAATTAATATTTTACACTTCTAATCTTATGTGTACATAAATTTTCAATACTATTAATTATAAAATATTTAATTTAGTTGCGCAGATTAATTAAATCAGCAATTTAAAATAATTAAATGCATAATTTAAATTTTAATAATTTGGTTTATAAATCATGTTAATAATAATAATAATAATAATTTTTATACTATATTTTAATTATTAAAAACAAATTTCTGTTAAAACAATAAAAATACAAAAATATAATACTGTTTTAAAGTAAAGTATTCTCTATTAACAAATTAATAATAATAACAATAGGTTAAAAACTTAATTATTAATAATAAATTAATTATTATTATTTTACTTTAGATGTAAAAAAAAGTTCAGTTTATTAACAAAAATTTCAGTTTAAATTATTTATTTTGAGTTTCTTAAAATTTATTATTTTACATTTTTTTTCTAAAATGTGATTTTTAAAAGAAAGAAAATGACAAGAGTTAAATTCGAGCCCTGGAACCAGTTCAAAACAGATGCATTTGGATAATAATTGGAACAAATTATTCTGGAAGAAAATTCAAAGAATTTATATAATTTTGTACATTTGAATCCTTTACACAACAATTACAAAACTAACTCTCATTGTGTTTTGGTTTTGTGTTTTGAGCATAGTTATGTTGGTGGGATTTTTTACTATTGGTTAAAATTTCTTATATTTTGTCACTCAATCCATGTCAGTGCACTAAATATAGCTAAACCAAACTTTCTTTAAAATTATAAATAAAAGTAATTTAAAAATAGATATTGAAATTAATTGTATATTATGAACCTATGACAAAATCTTTCATAATTAAAATGAGTCACTCTCACTAGAAATAATCATTCCAATTTAACAATTAGTAAGCCATATTTTTTTTCTTAAATAAAATTTTCGAGTAACACCTATGAAATACATAATATAATTTAAATTTAATATATTAAAGTAAATAACGATAAATTTGTAATTATATTGAGTCACTCAAACAAACGGTCCATTTTATCTCTTAAAGTTGTAATATTATAATAATTAAAATAATAATAATAATAATAATAATAATAATATTATGTTTATGTATTTTGTTTTCATAGTTTACGGTTTTGTTTGAATTGAGAGATTGAATTTGAGTTTATTTAAGATAAAAGTGTATGCAAAGTTGGTTGCTTGAATTAAAGAAAAAATAGTGAGATTTAAGTGAAAAGTTTATAAAAGTTTGTGAATGATATGATACATGTTATTGATAAAATAATTTTGTAGTAGATAAAATTATAATTAAAATTAATTTGTTGAGTGTGATTAATGAATTATTATTTTTAATTTTTAAAATTATAAAATTATCAATTATTTAAAAACAAAAATTAATTAATAATAATAAACTATTATTATTTTAAAAATTTATTTTGATTATTATATTATTATATTTATTTTTATTATTATAATTTTATTATTTTTTAAGTTTTTTATTATTATACTATTTATTTTTATAATTATATTATTTTATAAATTTATTATTATTATTTTATTATATTTATTATTATTTTAATAATAATAATTATAATATATTATATAAATAATTAATTTATTTTATTATAAAATAAATATAAATATTAATAAATTAAATATATAAAAGATACAACAAAACCTCGTTCATCCCTCAAATCATCGTTGTTTTGAGAAGAAATACCCTCAAATCTTTGATGTTTTAAGAAGAAATATTTTTCATACATTTTCTTCTCTATTTATATATTTTTTTTTCTAAAAAACGAATTTTCATTTCAAATATGTGATAAATAAACCGTTGATGCAAATCGGTCCGCAAAAGCAAGAACCTAAGGAATAAGATTATTTAAAATAACAAATCACAACAAAAAAATATAAATTTTAAATGGTTTTAGAAGAAGAGTACCAACTACCACAAGTTTATAACTCTTTCACTTTAAAATGTTTTTGAGTGATTCTAAACTCTATTTTAAAGATTTTCTTGCCTAGATTATAACAAAACCAATTTGAATCCTTTCGTTGAGTAAAATGTAAGTTACAAGTAAGGTTTTTTTTTTTTTTTTTTTTTTTTTTTTTTTTTTTTTTTTTTTTTTTTTTTTTTTTTTTTTTTTTTTTTTTTTTTTTTGTTTTTTTTTTTTTTTTTTTTTATTTTTTT
>Ga0099824_1010656_pt1 | contig 10719 bp, 11 predicted proteins | sample SiratrowhiteBW_FD_76837 | JGI IMG/M metagenome (GOLD analysis project Ga0099824, IMG submission 76837) | Root nodule microbial communities of legume samples collected from California, USA - Siratro white BW | ecosystem: Host-associated > Plants > Roots > Nodule | place: USA: California... | reverse complement strand
TTTAAATTAAAGTATAATGATAAAAATGAATAAAGAAAAAATGAATAATAATATAAAAATATATATTTATTAGTTTAAGTTTTCTTGAAATAATAATAATAAAAAAATAAATAAAATTTGAATATAAAAATTCATTTTTTTTTGCATTCAAAGAGCCAAACACATTGAAATTAAACATCATTTTATAAGAGATCATGTTCAAAAGGGAACCATTGATATGCAATTTGTCTCAACTGATGAACAACTAACAAATATTTTTACAAAACCCCTTATTAAAGAAAATTTTAAATATTTAAGAGAAATTTTGAGTATGATCCTGATTGAATGATGAGAAATATCAATTGGCTGAAATTCATGTCATCAAAATATTTGATTTTTTTTTTCACAAGTTTTTTATACGTGCATTTACAATTTTTCATCAATTTTTTTTCTTCATTCTTTTATTTTCTACAATTCACTTTTAATTAGCATTGAAATTTTATATACATCTATATATTTTACTTTCAATGCATGATTCAAGTTTTTTAAAAATCATATATATATATATATATATATATATATATATATATATATTTTCATTTTCTAAAATCATTTTGGCAAATTCAAGTATAAACAAGATATATTGATTTACAATATTTTTATTTCAAAGTTTGATGAAAATTTGTTTTATTTTCTTAATTAATTCATGTATGCATTTTCTAATTTTAAGACTTTGAGTTGCAATTCTCCTTTACCAGATTTACACATTTAGAAAACTTCACTTTAGATAGACTCCCTAAAATCTGAAAGAGTATTTTTCCCTCACCTGTTAATTATTTAACAATATCTAATTGATGAGTGTGTACAAGAACCATAAGATTTATGTGTTAAAGATCAAGGTTAGTGAGCTACAGTTTGAAGTCATCTTTATTATCCAAAATTCTCTATCCCAAACACAACACTTAGAATCTTCATTATCACCTCCCCGCAACATTGATGATTTATTAAATCAACCCCTTTATGATGAAGGAGGGCTTAGGCAAGGTCCACTCACCAGAGCAATGTTCAGACACCTTGAAGCAAACAAAGAGTCAGAGGCACCTGTGCAGATTAAAATACTATTTTGAGCTTTGAGGATTCTTGTAAAAATTGTGAAAAGTAGAATAGGAAAATTTGGTTTTTGTAAATAACCCTAGGTGCCTTAGAAATTATAAAAGATACCTAGGTTAGGTTTTTAGACGCATAGGATTTGAACATGTGGCGCTTATCCAATGGCGCCTAATTTAGGAAAGAGTAGCTTGCTCCATACGCTAGGTTACCCTAACCCTAATGTGTGGCGCAAGTTAGGGTTCTCAACCCTAGCTTCTTCCATACGCCACTTAGGTAGCTTGCAAGGCAAACTAGGGTTTCTAACCCTAGCTTCTTGTATACGCTACCTTAGCTTGCTAGAGAAGCTACTAGCTTTTTTTTTTCTATAAATAAGAGGTTTAGGAACTTCCATTGTAAGCTTGATTTTGAGTAATGATATGCTGCTAAATTTTTAGCACATTGCCTCTAGTTTTACATTGAGTCTCTTAGAAGCTAGGAGCTCTCTCTCTTGAAGGTTGGCCCAACCTCCTTGCATTTCCATGGCTTTCGCATCATGAGGAGTTTCATCCACTTCTTCTATTCGGTTCAAGGTTTCATCATCCTCAACTTCCATTAAAGCTTGCGCAAGAAGCTAAGGCAACTAGGAGCTCCTCCATCATTCGGTATCATGAGCTTTGGTCTTCAAGAGCTAAGTTCTTGATCCTTTTTCACTTTGTTTTGGCTTTTCCGTGTTGTATACCATTGTTTTTACATGTCTTGATTGTTTTGTACCGATTAATTGTTGTGTTCTTGTGTTTAAATGGTTCAAATAGCATCAATCTTCTTGAACATTACAAAAATACATTGTTTAGGTGTTCTTGTGTGTGCCACAAGCTATCTTTTGTTTTGTTTGAGTCTTTGTTGATTTTAATCGGTTCAAAGTGTTCAATTGTGTCCTAGGTTTTGTTTTTATGATCCATTGTATATGTCAAAGTCATGTGTGATTTCATATTGTCATCAACTCCTTAGGTTAATACTTGTAGAGAAGGTTTATGCAAATTGTGTATGATGAAATTTGTGAACAAAATGTGTTTGCTGTTTTGTGTCATAATGTGCTTTGTGTTCCCTTTAAGTTTTCAATCTTGAGTTCTTTAATTCACTCTTAGATCATTAGTGAGTTTCTTTGAGTCATATCAATCCTATATATCTTGTAGTTTGTTTTAAAAAATTTCGTTGGAATCCATAGGTTTCATTTTCTTGCACTGTTATTTGCTGATTAAGGTCACTGGACTTTGAGAATTTACTGGAAACATAGTATTGTGTATTTGTAATTGAAAATTTGTGTGAAGCTAATTTGATATGTATAACAGATGTTGTGAAAAAGACGCATTCTAATCGATTTGTAGAAAAAATGATAAATTGTAAAAGCCGAATGCTCACCGTCGATTAAGTTACTGAAGACAGTGTAAGAATGCCTATGTTTTTGAATTACTGGAAACAACTCCGTGACCTTTTGGATCTCAAAATTTGTATGACTTGAGCATAATGTGTTGGGAACATATGATAAAAATTTCATGACCTAATTTTAAGAATTCTAAATTTTACAAACACTACTACCAAAAGATTACTGAAACTGGAAAAATAGAGTTATTGAACTGAAAATGCTCTCTGTTATGGATTTATTGTGAAGGCAGTACTGGTCCTAAATTTCTGAAATTTTGTGTGGATGATCCTTGTGCTGTTGTGAATTGTGATCAAAATTTTAATACAAAAGGAGAACTGTAGAGAAAATCATAAATCACGCAAGACCTGCTGTTAGAATTGGAATTCTAGTTTTTTTTGTTTGCTGTTTTTTTTAATCTACTCTATAGTCATTCTTATATCATCTCTTTGAATGCTAAACCTCCATTCTAAACCTTTAATTTTGTGGCTGTCAATTTTATTTGCATTCTTTGAGTTTGTCAATTGTTATAATCCTTTTGAGTTGTGCTATTCAAATTAGCTTTTATTGCTTTGTATTTGTGACCTCATGGTGAAATAGTACTTTGGTGAACACTTGAGTTGAATTGGCCAATACATCAAGAGTGAAACTCCCAAGCACTATTGGAGAATGATACACAATAAGAAATGAAGGTCATGTGCAGAAAAGCTTCTTGAACAAACACACCAAAAGCAAAGAGTGATACACTAGTGAGACAAAGAACCAACACAAGGAGTGCATAGTATAGGAAATTTTAATTTTTTCAGCAACAATTTTTCATTGTACTCATTTGAGTTGATGTTAACACCCAAATTTGTCTGGGTAGATAAATTTTATTTCAAAACAGAAGGAAAGTTCTTAATCATGTTTTAAAAAAAAGAGAATGTTTCCGAGTTAAATAAATTTATTTGTAGTTTGAATCTAGGATTTTGCTTTATTAATTTCTTTTTTTTTAAAATATATTCATTTTACTCTTTTTTTTATGCTTGAGCAAAATATAAACAAATTTGGTTTAATTTCTCACCTTAAAAAAATCAAAAATATATTTCTTTTTTTTCTTTTTGTAATTACTTTTATTGGATTTTTATTATCCTTTATAAAAAATATATAAATACAAATAAAATATGTAATTTTTTTAAGAGATTATTTTAAATTTTGTTTCCTAAAAAGAAAAATAGTATTGACAAAAAATAACAAAAGACGAAAAAAATTCACTCTCCCTCTCTCCCAAATCCTGAAGATCCTCTTTATGCTTCCATGCAAAGCTCCTGCAACACCCCTGCAATGCTTGCACCTGCAAAATACCCCTTCCTAACAAGACTATTCCTGTGACATTCTCACCTACAACTGGCGTTTTCTTAATTTAACAAAATGGATTTGACCTTCCAAAATGCCCTGTTCAGAAAAAGCTGGGTTCTCTGCAAGTCCCTGAAAAGATCAACAGGCAAGGCATCCAATGGATATTTGTCGCTGAATGAAGGTACCAAAGGGGGGGATTTTTTTTAAAAAGGGGATTGAAGGTAGGCGAAGAAGAAGAAATGGAACCCTTCTTTCTTCAAAAATCACAACTCTGAAGATCCGTAAGGGGAGGAGGCTTTTAGCTAGAGATTGGGTTGAGAGAGAACGACGGGAAGGAGAAAAGCAAGCAAGGTTTGCAACTTACTGACTCTGTTTTGGGATCTCTTTGTTGGTTTTTTTTTCTGGTTGCACAATACATATCTATCTCTTGCATTTACATATCCTCCATGCAACATGATATAGTTTTGTACCATGCGTTCATCAAGATCCACCAAGTAAACAACAAATATTTTGAATAATGTCAATAGTGTTTATTACTAGAGGAAAAGATTCCCAAGCTTTAGTCTTTAATCCAATCAACATTCACACCACTCACTGGTGCCAACATCTATTGCCTCTGTAAACCGTTGGTACTGCCCTCAACTTCTACTACCAAACCTTTTTTTCCTCCACTGTCGCGACACTATTAAACCTTACACTAGCTACACCACTGCCTTATCAAGCATATACTCTCATCATTCCTTTTCTTCAAGACATGGTTATACTAGGTTTTGGTAATCATTCTTCACTCTAATATCATAACGTCACACCCCACGATGACCTCCACTAAGCCACCTACTCTCTCCCACAATACCTTTCTATCATTCCTCCATGCACCGACATGTACCCACCACCACGTTCACCCACAACAACAACCTCTATCTCCCACACCCTCCTCCCTCGTCACGCTCTTTCCCATCTTGCCAAACCACCTCCAACCACCACCTACTGCCGCTGTCATTGGAGGCGAAAACACCCCACCACCAACGACGCCCCACATCACTCAAGCCACTCCCTCGCCATCCTCTTTCCCATCTCGCCAAACCACGTCTCCCACTGCTGCCGCCGTTGTCATCTTCCTCCTCCATTACCGTCGCTAGCAAACCCCCTCTGTCAAGATCCATCGCCACCAAATTCCCCTCATCGTTGTCACCACAACAACCAACAATAGATCACCATAAAACAGCCACCTTCAAACTACCAACGCCACCTACCTCTAGAAGGCCTCCTTCTCACCTCAAAACAACAGCCCCAACGTTCTCCACTCTAGGTCGGATATGCCCTACCAACGCCACCTACCTCTAGAACGCCCCCTTCTCACCTCAAAACAGCAGCCCCAACGTCCTCCCCTCTAGGTCAGATATGCCCTTGAAGGTGTTGGTAAAGAGAGTTGATGATGACGCAAGGGATGAGGAAGGAATTGCGCCGCTGCCCTTTTTTTTTCTTTGCAAGTTTTAATTTGTTTAGGGTAAGGTTGAGAGAAAAAAAGAGGGGAGGGTTTCGGGGTTGGGTACATTTGGTTGAAAAAATAAAAGGGAAGGAAAAAAAAAAAAAAAAGAGATAAGAATGAGCTTTCCGTGTTGGAAAAAATGGGTAGGGTTTAAAGAATTAATGAGGTGATACGTGGCATTGGCAAAGGATGAATATAAAGAATAGGCTTACTAATTGAACCCTAGGTTAGACGACATGTAGTGTATCATGTTTAGGATTTTCTGGTTGTTTTGCAGGTGGGGTGGGATATGCATAATTCTCCCTTCACACACACAATTGCATATCATGAGTGGGGTTCCGTACCCGAGTCTGAGAGAGCTTAGAAATAGAAAGGGTTGTGTAGCAATATTGACAGGATGTACTTCCTTTCTCAATTTTTGCGAGAACCCTAACTAGAGTTTGTTTGCTTTATTCACATGCTCATAAGCAAGTTGTTTACCAACTGCTGTGAGTAATGTGGTAAAGCGAGCCATAGCTTTAGTGGCCTTATACCTTTAGAGATTAGGAGACATCCTGTGTGAGAATGCATCTAACGTCCTAGATCATTAAGTATCACCACGCTAAAATCTTCGCTTAGGGCACAAAAGGGAGATACATGCGCAGCTCTACCGTCTATCGTTTTTTCTCAAAAATGTTCAAAAAAAAGAAATTCAAAATTTTAACAAAATTTTCAAGAAAAATGTTTGCAAAATAAAAAGTGTGAATTTTTTTTTCTATTATAAAAAGCATGTGTTGCATTCATACATATCATAATTGGGAGAGGATGTTTGCCTCGTGCACTTCCTCACCTTTGCATTTCATGCATTTTGGTTCTTACCAATTTCATTTGTTTTAGGTGAAAATTGTAAAGTCATGTGTATTTTTGATAAGATGGAATTTAACATGGAATCTGGAATTGAGAGAAAGTCGGACTTAGAGTCACTAATGAAAAAACTCAGCATAAGGGTAAATGAAAGTAATTTGACCGGTCTCTAAAAGTTGGGAGGAAAACTCAAGACAATACAAAGAGACGCCTTCAGAAAGAAATTTGGGAATCTATTGGGATTACTGGAAGTAGAGGTTCAAGTACCTGTGCTCACTGCTTTAGCGCAATATTATGACCCACCTTTGAGATGTTTTACATTCTCAAACTTCCAGTTGGTGCCTACTATTGAAGAATTTGAGTAGATTCTAGATCTACCCTTGGAAGGAAAGGCTCCATACAAGTACTTGGAACAACATGCCTCTATACCTGTGTTAGCCAGACTTATGAAAATACGTCCGGCAGAGCTAGAAGGCAGAATTGTAAACAAAAAAGGGGCGAAAGGTTTGTTTCAGAATTTTTGGAAGCCTATCTGCGTCAACTAGCTGACAAGAAAAACTGGGAAACGTTCATGGATGTTCTCACCATGGTAATCTATGGAGTTTTGTTGTTTCCCAACATCGAATATTTCATGGATTATGCTGCAGTAGATGTGTTTGTTGCTAGCAAGACACGATCTGAAAATCCAGTTACAGCTATCTTAGCCGATGCTTTTGGGATTCTTGATTTGTGTTCCGAGAGGAAGAAGGGGAAAATGTTGTGCTGCTTGCCCATGTTGTATGTATGGCTTACATCTCGTGTTGGAGCGAGAGTTTCTAGTTTCAGTTGTCCAGTGGAAATAACATTACAGCATGGCCTTGAAGTTAAAGGATCACAAGATTGGAAGCAATTCTTTGCGGCTTTGACAGAAGAAAAGATCAGATGGCATCTTCTATGGCAGCAGAGGTCACACCTCATCTATTATTATGGGAAATACCCTAATGTTCCACTTATTGGCACCAGGTGTTGCATTAATTATAACCCGGTGTTAGCTCAAAGGCAATTCGGATATCCTATCAGAGGGTCTCTAACACCTCCCGCCCTCACCCCTCTGCTAGAGCATTATGAGGATGGCCTAGCTACTAACACTTTGAAACAAGTCAGAACCGCTTGGGGCCATGTAATTTGTATGGAGAAAGATTCTAGATCGTGGACTTTGGATAGAGAAATCCCTTATTGCGACGGGTCGTAGAAAGAGTTGAGAAGATCAAATTGCCATTCAAGGTGATTACTCCCTTGGATGAAGAACAGACGCGAGACACCGAACCAAAAGAGGTGAAGTTGTTGAAGGAAGAAATACAAAAACATAAAGCAAAAACTGCCAAAGTAACTGAGGATCTTCAAAGTCTACACCATGATTATGTAGATCTAAAAAAGTACTATGAGGAAAGAGTCAAGGCACATGAAGAATTGATGAGGAAGCAGAGAGCGGAAAGAGATTACACGTTCAGGATTAAACAGGACTTGGCAGCTTTCAATGTTGAACTGGCAAAGAGAGCTCAGGAACGGGACGTGGTTTCATCAGTAGAAAGACAATGGAAGAACTTGTATGAGAATATCAAGAAAGAGAAACATGAGGCTTTGGAACAGTTGCGTAAATTGCAGATCGTGATCAATGCCATGGAACAACAAGCAAAGGAGATGATGGAAACCTATGAAGGAAGAATTAATGATGAGCATTGGCAAAGGATAGAAGTGGAAGAAAGGCTTCAGACTGTAATGGCTCAGGCAAAAGGCTTCATGGCTGAACGGGAGAAAGTCGCAGAATATTGGAAGAATTGCTTTTCTCAGCTGGCTTCTATAGCCAACGGGGCAATTGATGATGTCCCATGGATGTTGTCTAATGCTGAGTCATCTTTGAAGTTCTACAACCCTCCAGAAGATATTACAGTTTTTATAGAGCATTGTAAACAACTTGTGGGAGTGATGAAGGATTTTATAGCTCGTGCTAGAGGTTAATTTGTATTTTTTTTGTTTACCTTCGAAACCTATTGGGTTGTATTCTCTTATGAGTCAAACTCTCTATTGACCCAAATTTATGTTAATTTTCATATGCGTATTATGCAAGTTTCACACGACTTTATAATTTCTATCTAGTTTAAATGCATTTCATTTTCTTTGCATGTTTTATTGTCATCTAATTCTTTTTAATAAAATAAAAAGGGGAAAAAAGATAAAAGCAATAACATCCAGAACACCGCGACACCCATACGAGATATGTGCCAACCGGAGGAACATGGAGAATTTAGGAGCAGCCCAAGAAGAAATAAAGACTGATGTCGGTCAGCTCAAGGACCAGATGGCTCAAATTCTGAAAGTTTTGACAGCTTTAGAATCTCGGGTCTCTAAAAGCGAAGAAAGGAGCACACAAGCGGCTAAAGCGACTCCTGTCGGATTTCCTCCTTTTGGTCTTCCTCCCGGATACACTCCACCAACTCAAGAATATGCTAAACAAAATCAAATTCCACTTGTTGTTCCTGTCAGTATGCCTGCTACGCATACTAGTAAGCCAGAAGGACTGCAAACGACGTTGGATGATAACATAGTAAGCGATAATATGATTGGGGCATCTACTTCAGAAGGGCCACAAGTGACCGCTATCCCAAAAGTTCTGCAAGTATTGACAGGCGACAGATCCCAATCAAAAGCCACCACTGTTGGCATTGAAGGTGCAAAAGGCAAAATAGAGTGTTTAGAAGAGAGACTCCGAATTATAGAAGGTGGGAGCAGTTACGGATTGGGAGAGGCAGCGAAACTATGCTTGGTACCAGATGTGGTCATTCCATCCAAGTTCAAGGTCCCAGAATTTGAGAAATATAAAGGCACCACTTGCCCTAAGAGCCATTTAACCATGTACTGTAGGAAAATGTCAGCTCATGCTCATGACGAGAAATTGTTGATACATTTCTTTCAGGACTGTTTAGCAGAGATGACTTGAGTTAGTATATGCATCTCGAACCAACACGCATTCATTCCTGGAAAGACTTAGTGGGTGCGTTCTTTAAGCAATATAATACAATATTGATATGGCACCTGACATGATGCAACTCAAAGCATGATAAAGAAAGGGTGGAAACTTTTAAAGAGTATGCCCAAAGGTGGAGAGAGGTAGCCGCACAGGTAGAACCTCCATTACATGACAAAGAGATGGTAGCCATGTTCATAGACATGTTGCAGTCGCCCTTCTATGAGCACATGGTAGGAAATGTCTCCTTAAATTTCGCAGATATGGTCATAATCGGAGAAAGGAATGAATTTGGGTTTAACAGTGGAAAGATTGCACAAGGCCCGCTCGCGGCCACAAACACGAAAAAACCCGGGTTCGTCCCTGGAAGGCGAAAAGAAGGGGAAGTCCAAGCGGCGTCTATGCCCCTCATTGGAGAAATAATATCATGTCTCACTTCAGACCAAGTTATCAACAGAGTGCGATGCATTTTGTTGCAAATGCAACACCAATATATCATCCACGAGCCCGTCTACAAGGTTTTCCTAGACCCCGTGCCCCGTACCAAGTCCCACCTATGCCAAATAATGCCTATCACCATAATGCGGTTCCACAACCTAGTGTCGCAACCAGGATCACGACGCGGCGATCACAAACTTGTTAATTTTTTTAATAAAATGTTTATATTGATAATGGAGTCGCCACTATAGCTTTTTTATGGGAAAACTATAGAAAAATCAAAAATAAAAAAAAATGCCTACGAACCAAATTTAAGATTCGGGAGTCGATTACACGTGTGGGGAAGGTGTCAGCACTCCACAACGCCCATCCTAAGACGGTACCTTTAATTAAATGAATAAAAATAAGTGTGGTTCTACAAAATGTTATTTTTCCCAAAAAAAAATAATTACAGCAAATGAATATATATTTACAAAAAATACAGTTTAAGAATGAAAAATAAACAAACAAAATAATAACAAAGACAAATTTTTATTTATTTTTATTTTTTTTGAACACGACAAGGATTGACCTTGGTCCTACGTATTTCTAATGGAAAATCAGGGATCACATAGTTCTAATTTTAAAAGTTGATTAGTGATAGTTTCATATTTTTTATTTTTTGAAATTTCACTTAATCTTGTTTTTCTGAAAGAAAAAGTTTATATTTGTTTATTGTAAAAATTTTATTAAAACTGTTAATTAAATGTTTTTTTATTATTTTTTTTGAAAATATTATAGATATTTTTAAATTATTTTTTTAATATTATTTTAAATCTAAATATTTTATTTTTAAAAGTTTATATAAAAAAAGTTTTTTTATTATTTTCCTAACTTACTTTTATTTTGTTATTAAAAAAAATGTACAATATAAAAGCAGTAAGATTAATTAAAAACAAACAATGAATCCTAATACCCTAAGCAGTGGCAGAAAGGATTATAATCGGATGCTTGAGGTACTTTGTTTCTGGAATGATTATTTTGGTTTTGTTATTTACTGTGGCTATTTGGATTCGTGAGGGATAGTGGCGGTTGATGTTAGTTTTTTTTTTTAAATTGGGAAAATGGACTTCTTTGCCT
>Ga0099824_1010654_pt1 | contig 10720 bp, 6 predicted proteins | sample SiratrowhiteBW_FD_76837 | JGI IMG/M metagenome (GOLD analysis project Ga0099824, IMG submission 76837) | Root nodule microbial communities of legume samples collected from California, USA - Siratro white BW | ecosystem: Host-associated > Plants > Roots > Nodule | place: USA: California... | reverse complement strand
TTGAGTCCTGAGTTAAAGGAAATCATTTAATCTCAATTATTGTGAAATTTCAGGTATAAAAGAATGAAGAAAATGATAGATTGGAAGATTCATGAAGAAAAGAAATGAAAAGTTTAAAATAGAAAAAAACCTAAGAGAAAAGCCACTTAACCTAGGCCCAAAACCAAGTTTAAAAGGAGATTTTTAAGGTTTTTGGAGGCATCAAGACCTAGAGGACGGAGGCATCAAGACCTAGAGGACTGAGACATCAAATAGAATCAAGATTTTCTTCTCCTCTTGCAATCTTCCTTTCATTGGGTTGTAATGACTACCATGGGTAGCTAATTCTTCATCTTTGGGATTGAATGTAATATTTTTAACTCATTCATATTTTGGTGATTTTTATATATAATATTCAGTTTCTACTCAATTGGTATTTTCATCTTGTGCTTAATGCTAGATTTTATCTGATCAATAGTCTTGATTTTGATTCTTAAATTTAACTGGAAAGTACTTTTGAGTTTCTGACCTAGATGAAAATACTCAATATATTGGAATACTAGGGATATGTTTCGATGTATTGATTGTGTATAACATTTGTTTTTAACGCTAAGTGATTTACTAAATAGCTGAGGGATCAGTGTTTAGGAAATTTCCTTATGAATTTCATATAAGAGGAATTAGTGTGAATGATTTTTATATGTGCATCAATTGTGAGTAGTTACGGATATTGTATGTTTTTATCAAATCCAAAATATGAACGAGGGAGATAGATGAAGTTCAATCCCAGAGTCCTTCTAGATCTTGCAAACTCCTTTTTATAATTGTTACTTATTTTTAATTGTTCTTTTATGTTTCCTGACTCAAATTAGTATCAAATCATCTTGAAACTTTTATTTACTTAGTGAGTCATGAATTTAAAATCTAAAACAGAAATGTTCCCTGAGGAATCGACATCTTTACTTAACTCACTATATTACTTGTGACTCGGTACACTTGCTGAATAAAGTCTTAACAATGATTGATATCTAATATTAGCTACCAAGGTTTTAGTGACCTATGCCATTAGATTCTAAATTAGTCTCTAACTTAATTAGATACCAATTTAGAATCTAATGGCATAGGTCACTAAAACTTTGGTATCTAATGTTAGATATCAATTATTTGACTTAATTGATTACTAAATTCAATCATTACTTCTATTTTGTAGTTATTTAGCAACTAAAATTTAATTTGGTAACTATTTTGGTCACAATTAGCAACCATTTCATTTAGTAGCTAAATATTGGTCTCTAAATAGTTTTTTTCTTGTAGTGATCTTACAAGTATTATTCTTTATTTTTTTTCATAAAAGTATAGTTTTCTATTTAAAAAGTTAACAAACAAGTATATTTTTATTTATTGAGATCAACCAAATCAACTACCCGATGAAATTAAACTAACTAAATTAGTTCATTTTTTTGGTGTAATTAGTTCCAACCAAAATAAATCTCACTATAAGTGCTTTGGGTATTTGATCTATATATATAAATGTGGTTGTTCACCTCCATCAACTAACCAACTGAATTTCTCTTCACACCACAACCAAAACTCTCAGCTCACACCAACCACATAAGAACCAGCCAAAGCAACCAAGTACAAAAATTCAAACAAGCAGTGTGGCCTAACCTCGCGAATGAGCCATTTTAATGCCAAATTCAAACTCGTGTTAACACTGCTTTAGGAATCTCCAACAATGGCTTCAAGAATCTCTGGTGCATGTTAGTGATTTCACCATGGTTGACGTAACTTGCATCTTCTTTCTCTTCACAATAGAGAGGAATCACCACATCTCTTCCACAAATCATTGATCATTTTTCTTCACACATTCACAATACAAACAAGATCACCTCCCCTAAATTCGTCTTCGTAGTAAATCAATGAAAATGAGCATAATGTAAATTATCTACCATTAGATCAAATGCATCAGTTACAATGTCAATCCCTTCTCCAATTTGAGCCGCCAAAATCATTAGGTAATAGATAAACATGGCTGGAGGAGGACCGTCAGTGTGGCCTAACCTCACAAATAAGCCTTTTTAGTGCCAAATTCAAACTTGGGTCAGCACTACTTCAAAAATCTCTTCTCTAACCATGGCTTCAAGAATCTTTGGTGCATGGCTCAAGAATCTCTGGTGCAGTGTCTCACCATGGCTGACGTAACTTTTATCTCCTTTCTCTTCACAATAGAGAAGAATCACCACATCTCTTCTCTCGCAAATCATTGGTCGTTTTTCTTCATACATTCGTGATACAAACAAGATTACCTTCCTCAAATCTATCTTCGTATATAGTAAATTAGTGGAAACAAACATAGCGTAAATTCTCTACCATTAGATCAAATGCATCAGTCACGATGCCAATCCCTTCTCTAGTTTGAGCCGTCAAAATTGTTAGGTGGTGATAAGCATGGCTGGAGGAGGATAACCAGTGTGACCTAACCTCACAATAAGCCTTTTTAATGTCAAATTCAAACTTGGGTCAACACTTCTTCAGGAATCTCTGACCATGGCTTCAAGAATCTTTAGTTCATGGCTCAAGAATCTTTGGTGCATGTCAATGATCTCACCATGGCTGATTTAACTCTTATCTCCTTTCTCTTCACAATAGAGAAGAATCACCACATTTCCTCTCCCACAAATCATTGGTCACTTTTCTTCGCTCATTCATGATATAAACAAGATTATCTCACCCAAATCCATCTTTGTATATAGTAAATTCGTCTTTGTATATAGTAAATATGTCTTTGTATATAGTAAATCAGTGGAAACAAACATGGCATAAATTCTCTACCATTAAATCAAATGCATAAGTCACGACGCCAATCCTTTTCTCCAATTTAAGCCTCCAAAATCGCTAGGTGACAGATAGGAATGGCTAGAGGAGGACAACCTCCGTCATTAATAGCAACAATCACACTTAAAACAAGATTTTTATCGTCTCTACAGTCTTCACCTGATGTAGTGCATGACAATACTTGCAATAAAGTGAGTTTATTTATTTTAGTTGTAATTTTTGTGTTTCATTTCTAATACTTTTTTTATTAATTTGGAAAAACTTTAGATAATGTATGTTTTTTCATTTGTAAAACTTAGAGATTGAACTCCTCAATACATGATTATCTTCTATGTTACATTATAACAGTAATTAACTATGTATTTATTCCTCTTCAATTATCGAATAAAAACACAATCATATACATAATCCTACACTTACCCTAGTATCTTTTAGGACTTAGAATCTTACAAGTATTATTGTTTTATTTTTTTTTCATAAAAGTATAGTTTTCTGTTTAAAAGTTATCAAATAAGTATATTTTTATTTATTGAGGTCAACCAATCAACTCTGAATGAAATCAAACTAACTAAATTAGTTCATTTTTTTTTTTGTTGTAATTGGTTCCAACCAAAATAAATCTCACTATAATTGTTTTGGGTATTTGATCTATATCTAATAGACTTGATTAAACCAATCATACAAAATTTTAAATATACATCATTATGCATAGAGTATAATGTAAAATTATACATTTATTTATAATTTTTGCTGTTATTTAGTTTATCCAAATTAATTATAACAAAATATTTTAGTTACACATTTTAATAACAAAACTATGTATAAAATTTTGGGCAAAATAATATAGCTTTTTGTTTTCTCTCAAAAAGTTTGCAAAGCAAAAGAATCCAATTGGTCCAAGAGAGCGCATGAATTCGGTTGGTATGAATCGGATTGTACATATTTTTTTTTTAATTCAAACGATTATAATCCAATTGAAATTGATCGGTTTTGGATCTTATATTACCTCGAATTCCATCCAAAGTTACTCATAAATAACCCTAAAAATGAGTAGATTTTGAAAATTAAATAAATGGAAATTAGTACATATACAAAGACCGTTTCATTGTAAAAAAATTATGCTTAAAATTACAGTTTCACATTTTTAAGTTATTTTTAAGAAAATCAACTGAAATCGTATGATTTTAATATTATTACTTTTTAAAACTCAGACACAAATTTATTTTATTTTTAAATTTATACTGATAGTTTAACACAATGAAAAAGATCAATGTCATGATACTGATAGTTTAGCCCATCTGCACGCAGGAAATGAAGATGGTCAAGCAGCCATCACAAAGATAAAATATCTACAATGTATTTCCGCACCATATCATCATACACGTTCTTATTTTTCTCAACTTTAACATCAAAATATGAACTCAACCCAAAGAGTTATCAATATAGGATAATGATCCTTTTTACACCCTAAAGAAACTGAAACAAACAGATTTCAAGTCATATGTGACATTTTTGTTAATTTTTTATTTCCATTTCTTATTTATGTTTTAAATCAAATTTGATGAAAAGTACTCCACACTGGCATGTGGTGATATGAATGTCCTATCTTTGTACTAATTTTTTTTTATTACAAATCAATTTCACTCTTTTAAAGTTTTTTCACTTTCTCTTCCTGAAAATACTATATAGTCTATATAGACGAATAACAAAGCTTAAGAAGAACTTTTTCTAACATATCTTTAATCAAACAAAATTTAAAATATTTTATCTATTTAAATGGATATCTACAACTTATAGCCGAACTCACTTTCTACATAACCGAATACTTTATAATTATATCTTATTACAAATACTTTATAACTATCTTATTGCAAATATTTTATGTTCCCTTTTTACCGAATCATCCACACAAAGGATCTTAAACAGCATCGAATCCAATGATTCCCCTCACCTATGCTTTTCAACCGCAGTCCAAGAGAATATCACGTGAATGAAGCGGTGATACTATGCACTTCTAAATTGCGTGGACCGTTTTCAACCCTGTAATATAAAAAATTTATGTTCTCTGATTCGTGTCCATGCATCATCCATGAGAAAGTAATGGAAGTTTTGAGGGGGTTTTGTTGTTACTATTGTTCACGGATGTGACAGGCTCCAACTTGAAAATATCAGAATAAATTAAACTAGCACCGCTCAAAAGATTCAAGTGTTGTTTTCATCTTAAAAATCTAAATCTAACCATCTCAATTGAAACACGACCAAAGTGAAGAAGCTTTAACAAACAAAAATGAACAAAGGCCATGGATATATAATTTTATTTCAACTCAAATAATCTACACAAACAAGAGGACTCAGTTGCAAAAGAAGCTACAAGCCAGAAGGACATGTGAAAGGGAAAATTGCAGCAATTTAGACATGGCTGAATGAAGTTGGAAGCTTATTGAGGATTGGGAGGACGGCTATTGGCAGCAGAGACCCTGGAGCCCCACTCAAGCAATTCTTTGCTGGTGTCATCCTTGTGAGCAATCACCTCAATGAAGCATAAGCAGTCTTTCTTGGGTCCTGTGGCTGTGGTAATTGCTTCAACTAGCTCCTCTTCACAGAACACCTGAGATGAAGCAATGCATGAATGAATCAATACAAGATATTCCACACTTCATGCTGCATCAATGAAGTTTGAGGATAATTTCAGAAACTCACCTTGGTAGTCCAGCAGTTCCCTTCACCGTTGTGGATTGCATCAACTAACTTAGTGTAATCCCAGTTCTTAATCACATTGTACGGTCCATCGTGAATTTCAACCTCAATGGTGTATCCACCATTGTTTATCAGAAAGATGATGGTCTTCTGCCCGTTCCGGATCATTGTTGATAAGTCTTGGCAAGTCACCTGTAAAATAATTTAAAACCAAAATTAAAACATAATAATTCAGTTTGAGAATGGAATTTGAGATTATGGACATCATGGTTTATGTAGTTATGCTAAACAGACCTGGAAACTTCCATCACCAATGAATGCAAGCACTCGCTTCTCAGGAACAGCCTGAGCATAACCAAGAGTAGCACCAACAGACCACCCAATTGAGCCATATTGCATTTGGAACTCATAGCTGTCAAAGAAACTTTTATTAACACTATAAACACTATAAACACTATAAACAATCTACGTAAGATGGTAATTAAACACAACAAATACATTGTATCAGATACTTACCCACATCCCTTGGGCAATTTCAGCTTTTGGCAGTTAAACCAGGAGTCCCCTGTCTCTGCAATCACAGCAGTTTCACCAGACAGCATCTTTTGTACATGTTGGAACAGAACATTAACCCTCAAAGGTTCTTTTGGTGCTGCGTGCAAAGGTTGACCTTCAGGGACAAAAATCCTGTGGTAATTTTCATATGCGGTATTGTTGTGCTTGATACGCTTAGCGAGTCCCTTGAGGAAATCCTTCATCAGCACACACCCAAATGTAGGCCCATTTGCAATCACAACCCGATCGGGGTGTACAATGATGGCCTTCTCCTTCTTGAGAAGAAGCGAATATCCGACAGAGCTGTAGTCATTGAAAATGGGACCAGCAAACAAGTATGCATCCGCAGATTCCACAATCTCAGCACAGAAGGCAGTGCTTATAGCACCCCAATAAGTTCCAATGAAATGAGGATGGTGCTCTGGAACCTGCCCTTTAGCCGATGGCATCACAGCAAGCGCATAACCAGACGCATCAGCCAGTTCAACAAAGGCTTCACCTGCTGTAGCCATCCTCATTTTAGGACCACCCACCAGCACTGGTTTCACTGCCTTGTTAAGGAACTCTGCAGCTGCCTCCACTGCTGCCTCCAGCCCCATCTTGTTACTCAATCTACAAAACAAACAAAAACAACATAAACATAAACATAAACAACTGTTTCAAATCAAGAACAAAGCAACAAATACAAAAATAAAAAGGCTTACCTGGGAGACAACGAAAAAGGAACTGGATTACGACTGAAGGTGGGGTGAGGAATCCCAGCCAAGTTACAACTAATGCTTATATACACAGGCTTGCTTTCTTTCAATGCAGTTGAGATTGCTGTATCAATCAACTCATGAGCATCTTCCAAGTGACTCACCACAGCCTATCATCAAACAAACCCACATTAAACCCTGCATAAATTATCATTCATATTTTTTTTTCTCTAACTTCATGACACTAAGAAAAAATGAGTGCGTGTGCGTGTTCGAGAGAGAGGGAGAGAGAGTTGAAACCTGGTAGCAAGTAACGGTCTGAAAGCACCTCAACTCTTGGCTGAAATCGGGTAACCCGATGGTGTGGTGGAGGATCCGATTGGTACCATAGTCGTTGGAGTTGGGCCCACCAACGATGCAGATCAGCGGCAAGTTCTCGCTGTACGCTCCGGCAATGGCGTTGAGCACGCTGAAGCCGCCGACGGAGAAGGTGACGACGCAGGCACTGACGCCACGGGCACGCGCGTAGCCGTCGGCAGCGTATCCGGCGTTGAGCTCGTTGCAGCAGCCGATGACGTTGAGAGCGGGCTCGTCGATGAGGTGATCGAGCAGCGTGAGGTTGAAGTCGCCGGGAACGGAGAAGACATCAGTGACACCGATTTCGACGAGGCGGCGCGCGAGGTGGCCGCCGAGAGTGGAGTCGACGGAGCCGTTGATGGCGGCGGCAGGAACGGAGGGCTGGATGGCAGTGCTGGGCTGGTTGCATGATACGACGTCGTTGCTGGGAGGCTTGACGACGTCCAATGAACCTATCTTAGTATCCATTGTAGAGAGTGAGAATGGAGAAGTTGTGAATGGTTATGGTTTTTGGTTGGAAAGAGATCTTAGAGAGAGTTTGAACGTTGTTTTTGTGTGAGAAGAGTGTGGAAATGGGAAGAAGCTTATATAATAGTAGTAGTAGTGTCTGTGAGAGTTGGTGGTAAGCGGTAATTGCAAAGGGAAAAGACTATGGGAGAAACCATACCAGGGGCGGTTTACCCTTTCCATTTCTCATGCTCCTTGTTTTCCTCTGTCTTAACTGCACTTTTTCTCATCAAAACTGTCACTACCAATGGTTATTTTCTAATCATTATTGTCAATTTTTTCTCTTTTTCTACATTCACTTTATAATTTAAAACGATATTATTTTGTTGGAATATAATATGGTATTACTAGTAGATGTAAGGTGTATGATATTTCTTTTAATAGTGGTGTTAAATAATATTTGTCTTACTTTTGGGGTGAAATGGTATGTTAGAAATAGAGGAGAATAGAATAGAACAGTTTTCATTAGGTATCTATAAATGGGCATAGTAATTTTACAATCCTACTGTCTTTAATTTTTAATAGATACTAAATAAAACAAAGATAAAAAAATATATAAAATTAAACTTTTAATAAATATTAAATTAAAATTAAATGACAATTAAAATCAATAGTTGACTCAATTAAAGTATTTATTAGTTAATTGATTCTACTTAATTCAATTAAAGTACATAAATATAAAAAAATCGGTAATTGGTGTTTGTGTTTTTCCTTTCTTCATTTAGAGTGTTCTAGAAACAAAAAGAAAAGTAGAAAGAGAAGGCAAGTTTTGTGTGTTCGAGTTAGAAAGTTGACAAGAAAGTTAAAATGACTTCAAAGATTGCTCTGTCATAAATAAACAAAACATTGGACGAGAAAACCAAAACGAAAACCGCAACCTGGTATTATGGTCAGTATATGGGTCAACGCGCAATGGAGAACGTGGTATTTGCGAATCATTTTCAGGAACTTCTTTCACTATCACTAATTTAGTGTAATTCAAAAACAAAATCTTGAAACAGTGTAATAATACCGACATAAATTAATTTGTTTACTAAAGTTATAAACATTAAGTATAACTTAATGCAAAGTATTAATAATATTAACTTATTTAAACCGTCTTGCTTTCAATATTCAAGTCAAAATAGACTTTTACAACGTGAATTCAAATCTAAAAGATGCATGTCAAATAAATAGGTCATGTTTGTGGTTGAATTTGTAAAGCAGATTCTATTTCCATATAGTATCATCAAATTAAATAAATTAGTTTGAGTAAATTACTATTTCATATTAAAATATTTATTCTCTGTATTTACAGTAATCAATTTTACAAGAGTGTATGTTGTAATATTTTTTTAAGGAAATAAAGGAAAGTGTCTCAATATAATATTATTAAAATTATTAAAAAAAATTATATTTGTCTACAGGAAAGATAAAACTCTTTCTATTAATTGACAAATATGGAGTGAAATTTGTGATTTATTCACTAGGTTTTCATCTATGTTATGAGAAAAAAAATCATTATTTTCAGCAAATGATTTTTTTTAAGAATAATGGATGCGTGTGTGAATTGATTATTTTTTTCTTATTTCTACTTTATGTGTGTTAAATATTGTAAATATATTTTAAACTAACTATGTTAGTTTTAAATGTTTTAATTTTACAAAATTTAAATCACCAAAAAGTGTACTTACTATGAAATTTGTTGTTGGGTTATGTTTACTGAAACTTTATTTTAGATTAATCATAAAAAAAATTCTATACTTGATAAAAAAAAACTTTATTTTTACTATTATAATAATTTTTAATTTCGTATTTCTATTTGACATGTTTTAATTTTGTCTATTTTTAGAATACGTATAAACGTGAATTGAGTGGAGGGAAGCCTCACATGGGTGGCAATTAAAGGAATAGTTGAGTTGCAAAGTCTTTGTCATTATTAGAAGTTGTGTCCTTATTAGGAAATTAAATTTAAAATAATAATGTAACTGTCAAATATAAAGATGACGAAAATAAAATATATTAGAAAACAGAAAAAGGTGATTATAATCTATAATCCATTGGATTGTGGAGGTGAAGAACCAGCGAAGTGGATGGTCACGCAGGGTTTGAACTTTGATGCAAGTTGCAGTTAATTAAGTGTGAATCATGATCGTTGGTTCGTCGTGATTCACATGATGAGGTGGGTTCGGAGAATCAATGGTGGCCGATGGCTCATTACTTTCGCTTTCACAAGTTTTTTTAATATTCTCCGTCACTCTCGCAAGTGTCGCAAAAGGAAGAACCAACATCAGGTAAAATTATTGTGTACGACTAATATAATTTTATGATTAACTTTCTTGTGACATATAATATAATATTATGTTATCTTAAACTGTCAAGAAGGTGGTGTTCTTTTATCCAGGGTAACATGATACAAATTATTTCCCGTACTAAATAAATGTATAGTATATTAAAAGTATCCTTTTTATTTTTATTTTAAAATTTAAATATTGAATAATTTTTCTTTTCTCTCATATTATAATATAGATTTTTGTTTTTTTAATCAATTATATTATTTTAATTTTATTAGTTTATTAAAATAGACATTTTACTATTATTATATTTACAATTTAAAATCAAATAATAATATAATTAATTTTAATAGTTCAGTTGAAACAGATTATTTTTAATTATATAAAAGATTATTTATCAAAAAAGTTTGGTAATTAAAAGACTGTTAAGAAAAGATTATTTATAAAAAGGTTTGTTAACAAAAGATTTTTGCTTGAGATTGTATATGTATTTTGTAAAACAGATTAATTAATAATTTAAGTTTAATTATATTGATAGTTTAGTGATTTCTTTAATGTTGAGATTGAAGTGGAGATTGAGATTTAAAAGTGAATGAATGCATGAGTACATATCTATATTGTAATGTGGTATTGTTAAGAGTGTTGGTAAAATTTGTCAAAGCCTAGGCATAGTGTTTTCAAGAAAGAAAACACCCGTGTCTTGGTTAATTAGGAAGTGTATTGTCTAAGGATCTGATCAATAACGATTGATATCCTGACTCTACTAGTAATAGGAATCAAATAGATGATCATTACTAGGTGGTGAGAGTTGAAGGAGGT
>Ga0099824_1010648_pt1 | contig 10729 bp, 5 predicted proteins | sample SiratrowhiteBW_FD_76837 | JGI IMG/M metagenome (GOLD analysis project Ga0099824, IMG submission 76837) | Root nodule microbial communities of legume samples collected from California, USA - Siratro white BW | ecosystem: Host-associated > Plants > Roots > Nodule | place: USA: California... | reverse complement strand
TGTAGTTAGCTGTATTTGTCTTCCTTAAGGTTCTATAAATAGAACCTTCTCATTGTAACTAAATACACAATTCAGAGATACAGATTTCTCTCTGTTTTCTCTCTTTCTCTATTCTAATACTTGAAGTATTAGAGTACGTATCTTATGTTTAAATTGATTCGTAGATTTCATCTATTCTGCAAATGATAATATACTACTTTTATTTATGAGGAGATGATGACACAAATGGTCACATTGATAATATGTACTGTTTTATGTACTGTTTTATGAGATCCGGTGTGGTCTTTCTGTATTGAGTTGATGATGAAACTGATGCTCAGTATGAAAGATGTGTAGAAGCTTATTCTTTGCTTTCAAGTGAAACATATGCTAATGGTAGAAAGTTCCATGTTACTGGTCCACTCTATATGACAGAGTGAGTCTACTGGAATTTCCCAGATAATAAACATTGTTTTTCCTTCTCATTTAGTTTTTCTGTTCTTTGGTTGAAAATAATATTTAGAAAAAACAAAATACCTTTTTATCATTATTATTTCTTTTCATTAAAAAATTAAGGTATAATCATATTCACTCCATCATCATCGAAGTATATCTTTAAATTTTACAATGCATAGTTTGTTGTTGTATGTTTATTAGTTATAGAATTTTATGATGTCATTTTGCAGCTCATTTCTCTTTGGTTTGTGTCTCTATAGTTTCCTTTTAATCATGTTATTGCCCCTATTTTTTTCATCAGTAATTGTTAAACTATAGGAAAAAAGAGACCTTGAGCTTAAAACATATGTTTTTTTGAGACAACAAAATGCTTTATTAATTAAGAAAGAATAATCAATACAATAAATTTGACTTAGTTGTCCAATACCCTTCTTATAGTTGCCTATGGTAAAAACGTGATACAATGAGACAGAAACATTCTTAGAAATAATGACAATAAAATAGGGAATAGGAATGATTAGCATCACTTCTTATCATTTCAAATTGATGGACCCAAATCATGCGTGTTAAGGCCACATAGACTCTGAACCTATAAAGACAACATACCATATCAAATCATTCTCCCTAACCGACAAAATCAGTCTGTAACTAAGTCATAATTTTAGAAGAAGATTTTCAGTTTCAATTTATTATAATAATTACTTTCAAATATACAAATTAGGTGCCATAAACTAAACAAATATTTCAAGCAACAGTGGTTTGTAATAGCCGGTTGTTTGGTTAATTGTGATAAATTATGCTGGGCGCTATGCTGCAACTTAGAAAGTGAAGATGAAGATATTGAGCTCAACGCAAATATTGATACCTGCTGATATGGTTAAAGACTATAGTGGTTCTGTTTATTGCAATTGTGAGTGAGTGATGAATTGTGAACCAGATAGATTCAACTTCCATTTAATGCTTGTTATGTTATAATTTTATATTTTCTAGGATGGTGAGGCTAAGCCAAAGACCTCCTGAAACTAAACTTGCTGCTTCCTATGTAAACTTTTACATTGCAAATAAAGCTATCATTGCACCACATCTAATGCCTTCCCCATCATGAAGTAAGTGTAAAACTGCTGTTAATGTAAGTATACCAGTTTTTTTAACTCCAACTGCAACTGTTTGTTGTAGAAATAGTGCTGAGAGTATATAGGAAAGAGAGAGGGATGGAGTTGAAATTGTGTTGCAGAAGAAAAAAAAATCATATAGTCAATACTTTAAGCATAGGTATGGGATTTAAAACTTTCCTACAAGGTTCAGATCAATTGAGAGTTAAATATGCAGGAGACAACTGACAAGATCCTTAGTTTGATAAACTGAACTAAAACAATCTCTTCTTATCATGCACTTGTTCATATAAGATTAATACTCTTCCAAATTGTAAATTAACTTGAAACAATAGAACAATAGATGATAGGTACGGTGTAAATTTGTCCATATTCTTCAAAATGAAAATGAATTGTCGGATAAAATTCATTATGATAATTATATTAGTATTATATTATGCATAAATAAAATGTTGGAGGAAGTGAAAATCGTACACAGTTTTGATATTTTGCCTATTATTCTATTTTGATGGCACTCACCAATATAAACTTAGCTAGATTGTTTGGATGGTGGGGATTTGAAAGAGTAAAAAATAAATGAAAATAAAAAAATACAGTTACTCAAATTAAGAAAGATAAAAACAATAAAAAATTATGAATAATTTAATAGTTTCAAAATTATTTTATTTTTAAAACTACACAATAAATTGACAGCTTTTTATATCAAATACTTAGTGCCTGAATACAAAAACCACCCAACACAGGATATTTTCTCTAACCTGGTAGCAAAATAATTATTCCGTTCAAAAATAAAGTGTGAAATAAGTAGGTTTTATTGGATTTGGAGATTACAGGATACAAGTTTCTCATTTGAAGTAAACAATCATTCAGCAAACCAATGAAGGAATACTAAGATTTTCCCAGATTAAATAGCCGGTTGTTGTTGAGGAATGCAGTGTATATTTCCACCGCACAAAACAATCTCCCTTGAACCTTCCACTCCCACAACCTAATAACCAACAAACATTTTAAAATTTTATTAGTAATCCCATGCAAATACTGATAACATACTGTCATATTGAGTGTACCTGTAACATGGATTTTATGTTTTCAAACTTTCTACCATTAGCATCTGTTTTACTTGAAAGCAAAGAATAAGCTTCTACAAATCTTTATAAGGATCAGTGTCATTGTCAATCCAAGACAAAATAATCACACCGGGCCTCACAAAACAGTACAGTACATATTATCACTTTGACCATTTGTGTCATCATCCCCTTCATAAAAACAGTATATTATAATTTGGGGAATAAATGAAATTTACATATGTACTCTAATATTTCATGGTCATCTCTACGGAGACACATATATATGCTCTTAAAATTTGAACCTCAGAAAGAGTTTAAGTGCAAAAAATAAAAATAAGTAACTAATGAAGTTAGCAACAACACAAGGATCCCTAAAGACAGTTATAAGAACACCCTAACAAAATAAAATATCTACTGGATTCTTGTTTCTTTCGTAAGAAAATTAACTCCATTATTAAGGATAAAATTCAAAATTTCTTATTATTAGCGCGCAGGTGTGTCCTTCCAATATTTTGTTGGAGCCTTTTTATGTAATGGTGAAAGCCAGTCAAAATTTCCTGTCACAAAAAAGAACAAAGAGCTAAATTTCATTTACCATACAAGTATCATTACACGGTTATACAAAGCTACCGTGGATTCTAACTAGAATCATATACTGATCCATTGTTCTATTAATTTTACACAAAGTCAAGATTTTACCACATATTGAACCAAATTATTCTTGCTGACAAACAAATCAACAATTCTGTATCCAACCTTGTGAAATAGAAAGTTCTTAATCTACACAATAGATTCATATCAAGTTTACATACCATATAATCCACTCAGGCAACCATATAAACCTTCCTGACTCCAAGATATGCCTTTAAGTTAATCCTCTATTTGGTCCTTGTGAGGGTTCGTGTTCTTGTTCAAGAGGCACTCTTCTGTTGTAAGACAAGTTCCTGAAGAAAGGAAAAAATGCTGAAGTAAACTGAAAAAACTAGTACAATTTATAACCAATTCATTGAGGCATCCAGGTATAGAGCAGTAAATCTAAGTATATACGATCTGATTGACAAATTGAAATGAAAAACATGAAATTAATAAAACCACATTCACGAATACAGCAAGAATAAAATGTTGTCTTGCACAGCTTCCTGTCAACCTCGTTCTTTAAATCAGCAGTAAAACTGCATTTATTTAGGGATAAAATGTGCCAGTTAACAGGAATGTAATATCCAGTCAAATTCTACTTTGTATAACTTGTATGCAGTTTTTTGGGTGCTGCTGAGGTTCTGTTCTCCAATCAAAACTGGATTTCCACCTTGGTAATTTGCACTGGTCTTTAATGCTAGTCTTTTTATGCAGATTATAGGAGTCACTCCAGTTCTGTTTAGAAACCAACAGTAACAACATCCAAGGAATTTCACAACTGTATGTATCCTTTTCCCGTATGTATTCTTCATGATAACCGTAAAAGAAGAAGAAACTTCCAAACTAGTGACGCCATTCGTATTCTCTTGACACCGATCAACTTCAATTTGGAAGTACTAAGCTAACTTGAAGGATTATCCAACAACTTCACTTGAAGGCGTTTAAGATGTTCTTTCACTTTAGTTATTTGAAAATATCTCAATGGTAAAATTATTTTCTCAATTTCATTCCGAATGCTAGTTTCGAACTCAAGACTTTGAGGTGCGTAGGAGTCCATCTCTTCTATCTTCCATTCTTCACTTTCTTCTTTCCCCTACGTATTGGTTATGTGAATTTTAGGTTTTTTATTCCATTAGTGTTAGGTATCTCTTCAGTTGTAACTCAATAATCTCGTAATCCAAGTCACATAAGCTATGACTTCCAATTGATAAGGAGTTGATCTTTTTTCTTTTGAGATCCACTTCTTCAATATTCTGGATATTATTCTTCGAGTAAGAAAGCTTATGATTTCAAAAAAGTTCATTAGAAATAGAGTGCTAGTTTGTGAAACCCAATGTTTCTCAAAGTTTCGGAATTTGTTAAATCAAATCTAATACAGGTGATGTTTGGTTTAAAATGTTCTAATTTTCAAATTCCTTCTGATCTTTTTCAAATCAAACATCACCACATTTGGTCCAACAAGTTTCCCATCTAATATCATCCAAAGCCTTGAGAAACACTGATTTGATAAAATAGCACTATATTTTTTGGTAAACTCTTTTAGAATTATAAGCTTTCTTGTTGTTCTTCGAAAAGTACTCAGAATAATTTTAAAGAAGTGAATATAAAAGAAGAAAGAGGATAAACTCCTTTCCAATTAGAAGTTATTGGCTGATATGACTTGGATTAGGAGAATTGAAAAAGAAAACTTATAAATCACAAAAACAGCAAGCAGGAAAAAGTAGAAAATGAAAGAGATTGATACCTACAGATCTCAAAGTAAGCAGGGAAAAGTAGAAAATGAAAGAAATTGATACCTACATATCTCAAAATCCTGCGTTCGAAACTGATATTCCGAATGAAACAATCTTCTGTACGCCGTCAAGAAAATTCTCCGAGTTATCTCAATACTTTAAACTTGATCAATGTCAATAGTTATGCCATGAGTTTCGAAACTTTTTTTTTTCGATTCTTACTAAAGATTTATTGCTCAGAAAGTATTTAAAGAAAATTGGACAACATCTTTCATTTCCTAGTGCATGTTTATAAAAAAGAAAAAAGAGAGATGATTATTATTACAAAATTTAGGAAATAGTGTTACCGTTTTGATAGCCAGTAAATTTAGCACAAACAGGTTTTTATGTTTTTTACATCTTTTGACAAGGTGTAAAAAGTATCTTTCTCTATTTCAAAAAAAAAAAAAAATTTGTTACAGTTCATTCTTATCTTAAATGTCCATAATTATAGTTTTAATATTTTTATTATTTTTTTCCTACTGGTCTAATTTTTCTAACTATTTTTCATGTACAATAAATAAATTATATATAATAAATATATCATTCAATAATATGGTTTAATTTCATTAGTATTTTATTTATTAAAACATATTTTAAATGAAAACTTAAATAATTAATAAAGCATGTAATATATATTTAATAATATATAACAAATATAATATTTGAAGAAAACTGGACAACATCTTTCATTTCCTAAGTGCATGTTTATAAAAAAGAAAAAAGAGGATTAGATTATTATTACAAAATTTAGGAAATAGAGTCGAAATAGCTTTTTATGTTTCCTACTTCTCACAATCTTTTGACAAGACGTAAAAAGTATCTTTCTTTATATTTCAAAAAAAAAACCGTTAGAAGTTCATTCTTATCTTAAAAAAAAGCCGTTAGAGTTCATTCTTATCTTAAGATGTTCGTAATTACAGTTTTAATATTTTTATTATTTTTTTCTACTAGTCTAATCTTTCTAACTATTTTTCATATGCAATAAATAAATTATATATAATAAATATATCATTTAATCATATGGTTTAATTTCATTGATATTTTATTTATTAAAACATATTTTAAATGAAAACTTAAATAATTAATAAAGCATGTAATATATATTTAATAATATATAATAAATATAATATTGTTAAAAATCTATAAAAAAAAATTCTAACACTTCAAGTAACGTAATAAAAAAAATTCAAACATTTATCCACTTGATTATTTCTAATTTTTTCATTTTTTTATCTTTCTTAATTTGAGCAACTTCATTTTTTTATTTTCATTTATTTTTTACTCTTTTCAATCTCCACCATCCAAACAATCTAGCTAAATTTAAATTGGTGAGTCCCATTAAAATAGAATACCCAAAATATCAGTGTGTGTCATCTTGACCTTGTTTCTTTATTCTGTTGGGAATTGAATGCACTTTTTTCACTTCATCCAACATTTATTTATGTATAATATAATACTAATATAATTATCATAATGAATTTTATCTGACAATTCATTTTCATTTTCATTTTGAAAAATATGAATTGAATAAGTACAAATTTACACCATACCTATCACCTATTGTTCTATTGTTAATTTACAATTTGGAAGAGTATTCATCTTATACGAAGAATTGCATGATAAGAAGAAATTGTCTAGTGCATATTTCATTCTTAATTGATCTGAACCTTGTACGAAAAGTTTTAAATCCAATACCTATGCTTAAAAGTATCGACTATATGATTTTTTTTTCTTTCTACAACCTGGCATTTTCTGTGTAAAGTTTGTCGTCATTATATTATAAACTGGTGATATAACCTATGTCTATAAATTGGTAATATAACATGTGCCAGAAAATATCATGAGTAGACATCTCAAATAAAAACTATATTTATAGATGATAATTTTACTAGAATAAATTTTGATATTATATTTAAAAATAAATTTTATCTCAATTTTAAAAAATTATTTATATAAAATAATGTTTATTCTTAATTAAATATATAAATCGATCATGTTATTAGATTACGTTGGATCTTTTTCAGTGTGAGCGGTAGATAATAGTAGAAAAATATGGATATTCTTCTGATAGTTTTTTATTATTTTTCCGGTGTGGATTAAACTCCAATTTCTAAGCTTTCCATTTAACTTTTTCAGGACCTTGCATGTGCAGGAGCTACAAAGAGGTCTACTTGCTTGTAAAGGGTGAAAGAGATGAAGGTGAACAAAAGAAACTAAAGTCTGATTATGATCAAGTGAGAATGAGACTTGATTACTAACTTTTCCTATAAAGATATGTTTTTAGTTTAATAATATAATAATCAGATGTTCATTCCACTTTTACCACTTCTACTCAGATGACAGATTTTCTTGATTGTTCCAGTTATTCTGTCTTGGGTTGATGATGAAACTAATCCTCAATATGAAAGATTTGTAGAAACTTATTCTTTACTTTCAAGTGAAACAGATACTAATGGTAGAAATTTTGAAATCATTAAAATCGTCCACTCTATATGACAGAGAGTGAGTCTGCTGGGATTTCCCAGGTAAACATTTTTTTTCCTTCCTTTTCATTTAGTTTTTCTGTTATTGGTTGAAAATAATAATAAGAAAAAACAAAATACCTTTTTATCATTATTATTTCCTTTCATTATAAAATTAAGGTATAATTATCATATTCACTCAATCATCATCATCGAAGTATATCTTACAATGTTTATCATCAAATTTTTTTTTTGAAATATTATTTTTAAATTAAATGTATCAAAACTTTTCAACAATACTATATTAGTTAAATTTATTATAATATTATATGTGTAAACAAATTAATAAAATGATATTTTTTTTATAAAAATAGATATATTAAATGTTTAAATCATATTATATATTATTAAAATTGTTATAATGCTAAGGGTAAATTTAGAAACTTATTACATTTTATTTCTGATCATAGTATTATGATACTAGGAGCGACGTAGTTAGAATTAACATATTTTTAGGTGCTTTAAGACAATTTATAATACAAGATAAAATAAAATAAAAATATTATATAATTGAAAAATAATTAATATTTAATTATTGGATAAATTTGTTTGATTGAGATAAAAAATGGTGATAGGTGTTTTTTAACCAAGTGATCTATGTTTGAAGTTTTTATGACCTTACTTCATTTTTTGAATAAAATAGTTTTGTATTTTTTTATAATTTTTAATAATGTTATATTTATTAATTATATTTTGTTAAATATATTTTACCCGTTTTATTAATTATTTAATTTTTTAGTTTGAAAAATTAGACCACTAGAAAAAAAGTAATGAAAACAATAAATATTTCATAGAGACCACCATTAAAGTAACAACAATATTTTCAAAATATTAATTTTAATGGTTTTTTAGGAGATTTGATATCCTCTAATGATCAAAATGTAATGTACTGGTCTTAGTAATACATATATAATTTAGATATTTTTTATTATAAAAGATTTGGTGTTTGTTTTTTATAATTATAACAGTTAGTAGTAGCAGCATAATATTACTTTTTTTAAACTATAATCTTGTATTTATAAATTATAATATGCTGTACAATTTGGTTCAGTATTTGAATATCTTTTGGGCGGTGGAAATATGCACTGCATTACTCAGCAACAATCAGCTATTTAATCTGGGGACAGTCTTAGTAATCCAGCGAGATTGCTTACTCCAAATGAGGAAACATGTATCCTATAGTCTCCAAATCCAATACAACCTACTTTTTCCACTCTAATTTTGAACGGAATATTTATTTTGCTACCAGGTTGAAGAAAATGTATTCTGTTTGGGTGGTTTTTGGTGTTCAGGCACCAAGTATTTGATATAAAAGCTGTAAGATCATTGTGTAGTTTTAAAAATAAAATAATTTTAAAACTCTGTATGTTAAATCATTCATAATTTTTTTTTTTATTTTTTTTTAATTTGGGTAAGTTCATTTTTTATTTTCATTTACTTTTTACTCTATCAAAATGCTTTATTAATTAAGAAAGAATAACCAATACAATAGATTCCAATACCCTTCTTATCGTTGCCTATTAGTAACAGTGTTGTCCATTGTCCACACGTCCACAATGTTGTCCATTGTCCACACGTAAGAAACAAACATCCTTGAGAAGAATGACAATAAAATAGGGAATGATTAGCATCACTTATCATTTCAAAATTGATGGATGATAGTCTTAAAAAGCCCAAATCATGCACGGGGTGATTGCTAAGGCCCTATAGACTCTGAACCTTTATAGACAACATACCCTATCAAATGACTCTCCCTAAAATTAGGAATTTGCTCGACTTCATTAAGATCATCATATAAAAATGCATTTTTTTAGGTCAGCAGACAATGGTGAATAATTGTAATGGGAAAGAGAAGTTGAATAAATTTCATTTTGGCAACAAGATAAAAATTGTTAGTATAATCTTGATCATAGATTTTATGTATCCTTTGCAACCAGTTGAGCTTTATAGCTATCAATGTTACCATCTGTTTTAAGTGTGTACAGCCACCAACCATCAATTGATTTACCAGCTAAAAGAAAATGAAATATAATCATCTATTTTGGTTGGCTTGTGTCTCATGAATATTTGGTAGTGTTTCTTTAATGGAATTTGTCTGTTAAGTTTATTGTCTTAGTAACAACCTTATCATCACCTTTCTATCATAAATCCCTAATTATGTGTATTAGGTCAACATGATTTCATTTGCACCTAATTTAAATTCTAACTCTGTAAAATAAGATCAGGTGATTTAGGATGCTGGGTACAACAATTTTAAGCAATTAGCAACCAATCTGCTAAATAAGTCATAATTTTAGAAGATGATTTTCAGTTTCAATTTATTATAATAATTACTTTCAAATAAACAAATGAGGTGCCATAAACTAAACAAATATTTCAAACAACTTTTGGTAACAGTGGTTGGTAATAGTCTGTTTTTTGCTTAATTGTGATATTCTAATAATTTCAAACAACTTTTGGTAACAGTGGTTTGTAATAGTCGGTTGTATGGTTGGTTAATTGTGATAAATTATGCTGGGCGCTATGCTGCAACTTATCAAGTGAAGATGAAGATATTGAACTCAACGCAAATATTGATACCTGCTGATATGGTTAAAGACTATAGTGGTTCTGTTTATTGTAATTGTGAGTGAGTGATGAATTGTGAACCAGATAGATTCAACTTCCATTTAATGCTTGTTATGTTATAATTTTATATTTTCTAGGATGGTGAGGCTAAGCCAAAGACCTCCTGAAACTAGACTTGCTGCTTCCTATGTAAACTTTTACATTGCAAATAAAGCTATCATTGCACCACATCTAATGCCTTCCCTCATCATGAAGTAAGTAAAACTACTGTTAATGTAAGTATACCAGTTTTTTTAACTCCAACTTCAACTGTTTGCTGTAGAAATAGTGCTGAAAGTATATAAGAAAGAGAGAGGGATGGAGCTGAAATTGTGTTTCTGAAACCACATGTGTATCCTTTCCTTATATGGAGAGAACAGAATCAATGCAATGAATAGAGTTCAAATTGTTTCTAAGATAGTATAGATCCTTATTTATAATCACTAAAATCTTGTAAATAATTTGCCAAAATTAAACATAAATATAATCATAGAGATTTTATTCAATAAATAATAATTTAATATTATATACAAAAATGTTCACATTTAATGATCAAACTTATATTAATAAAAAAC
>Ga0099824_1010646_pt1 | contig 10731 bp, 7 predicted proteins | sample SiratrowhiteBW_FD_76837 | JGI IMG/M metagenome (GOLD analysis project Ga0099824, IMG submission 76837) | Root nodule microbial communities of legume samples collected from California, USA - Siratro white BW | ecosystem: Host-associated > Plants > Roots > Nodule | place: USA: California... | reverse complement strand
AGATCCTAGACTCAAGTCTTCAAACTTCAAGAAATCTTCATCCATCCTTCACATGATCTAGAGCATCTTCACTTGGTTGAATTCATCAAATCACTGCAGCAGTCCACTGGTGCTAACAATTATGAAATAAAATTGGATGAATATAGGTGAGAGAAAAAAAGAAAGAAGAAAAGATTTTGTATATCTATATATTATTAAAAGCAAGTGTTTCACAATGAAAACAAATCCGATGAATAAAATTGATCCTATATATAGATTTTTATTAAAAACTATCATTACAAGTGTTCATATTTACTTAATAATGTGTATGTTAGTGAAAGAAAAAAAATAATTTTGATAATATTCTCATATATTATCATAAGCAACTTATTTTTATTAAATGAAAAGTAAATAACAAAGAAAAACTCATCACACCTTAACTCGTTAGAGGGTAAGAAAGGAAATTAAATTCTAACACAAACGTAAATGACAATAGAAAAAGGAATTTTTTGAATTTTACTTTCTTGAATGTATGTTTTTTTCAATGTATGTTGAGGACTTATCAACTCAAAATCAGAAAGGGGACATTGAAGAGATTATATTAATGGTTATAATGCTCTTCACATGGATTTCAAAGATATTTCTCTACCAATGCATGTAAGAGATGTTTAATCGGAGATAGATGCTTTCATTCTTTGAACTTGTTAAATGTATGGCCCTTGTACAGCTGCAAGCACATGCTTAACTTGTTATGTTTTCATCATGAGAAACTATCAAGCAATGTGCTCCACTGATAAAGTTTGTCAAAGGAAGGAGGATAAAGAACGAAAACAAAAAGATAGAGTTAGTATTTCAATCCATCACTCTTTTTGCTTCTCCGTGGAACATGTGAATCTATGTTTAGTATTCGGGCAACAGGTATCAAACACGCGCTTAAATCTATAACCTAACTTCACTATCTGACAAAGTTTTAGATAAAAATTTAGAGAAGTGCATCCAAAGAAACCATAATTATGTTCTAGGTTCCAAGCAATACAAAAATGTGAACACATATACTATATTTAGAATGGTGAATATTTTTGTACTTTAAATAAAAAAATAAGTTTGAACTTATACTATACATTGAACTCTTCAATCCATTTGCAAGTTAATATTTTTGTAATTTAAATAGAAAAATAGTACAGTAAGCAAATCTTATCCTAAGCTTGTGGAGACATAGAAAAAAAGTACACATAAGTTTCGTTTAAGCTTTGTTTGGGTGGAAGGTGGATTTGAAAAAATAAATTTAAAGAAATTTGAGTAAATTGTGTGTGAATGATAAGGTTGTTTGGATTAATGAATAGATGATAAGATTTAAAGAGATTTAAAAAGAATGTTTATCAAAGTTTGAGAATGATTTGATAGATATTATAGATTTTTTTTATTGATATATTTGTGAAATTATTAATTTCTGATTTCATATTTTTAAATCTCTTCACTCATGAGTAGGATTTCATCTTACAAATCTTTTAAAATCCATCTTCTTAAATTAATCTAACCAAACAGATTTTATTTATAACAATCCATCTCCTGAAATATATCCACACAAATTAATTCAACCAAATATAATGTTAAAATCCAACAATATCGACGACATTTTAGAAACCTTAATGGTCAGGGAAATGGGAGTCCACGCTTCTTTTTCTTCATGTCTCAGTAGCTGTCACAATCTAACAGTTCAGCCCTGCACAATTACATTATGTAGTGTAAGTTGTTCCGTCGTTTTCGTGTAATTTATGTCAGAGACAACTCACTCTTTATCATCAACAATTTCAAGCTATTCTCTGCCACTAATTGCAGATAGGTAGGTGCTGGAATATCATCTATTTTCCTCCTTCCTAACAATGGTATCTTTGTTACCTCTCTTCATTTCAAATGGAAAATTTATCTCCTCTTAATTCACTAATTTTCAATTGCCATGAATTATTCAAACAAATCTAAATGTGGCTGAAATCAAACCAGAAACAGTTATCCTACATTCCCCCTCCTCTCGTTTTCGTGTTTAAAGTCAAAACTGTTAACTTCAAACAATCTCTCACGCAGTTTTGTTGAGGTGACTTTACATCTAACACTACTAGTGAAAAACATTCATTTCTTCCACGAAAGAGAGAATGCTCTCTTCTGATTAGAAACACCAGGTAAAGGAATTGACTCGTTGGTATCGACTTCTTATAGTTAAAATATTTCTTTAAACTTGATTAAAATACATTTTGTAATCAAAAGTCTCCTTAAATTTGATTGAGAATATCCTAAAAGGTTAAGGATGTAAGTAAATAGTAAAACAACAACGGCCTTATCTATGAGGTGTCTCTCTATGTATAAAAACAGTATTAATCACTTTAATTAACCAAATTTTCCATTAATACAGGATTAGACAGATTTATTTCTTGAATTATATAATGAACTCAGTTTAACCTATAAAAGAACTTGGTGTACAATGAAGTTTGTCAAATAATAATCTTAAACTAATTTCGAATAAGAGATTTTAGTTTATACTAAATTCTTCAAAGTGATATTCTTTTTTAAAATCAAAGAATATTGGTCAATGACCAGTTCATAGTTATAATTATTGAGTTATTAGAACTAGAATAACAAGAAAAATAAGAAAATCTAAATGAGTTGGTTAAACTTGTGTTCAATTCCTACTAATTAAAATAAAAAAGTTATTTTTTAGGTACGTGCGTGTGTTTATTAATTTATTTAAGCATGAAAGCTTATTTACATTATTCTTTTATTTAAAATGTGGGATAATATTAAAAATATTAATAATTTCATCTTTAACAATAATTTATTTCATTGAATCACCAATTCACTTTAAAAAATATTTATTGTTATAAGAGAGATATAAACAAATATTAACATAAATCATATCACAGACAATAAACATTTAAAATACGGGTGTCATACAATTTCTTAACTAATTCACATAATTAATATCATTATATATTTTTTTCTTATTTTTCTTTCCTTATAATTTTTTATTGAGAAATTTATTCAATAATAAAATAAAATTAAAATTTTATTACAGAATTATTGCATTCAATGTGTTTTTACAGTATTGTGGTAATAGTTATTTTTAAATCTAATTTTAAAATTTTTAATTTAAATAGGAAAATGCTATTATGATAAATTATACGGAAAATTGGTAAAAGATTTATTAATGTTCTTAAAAGCATCAAACAGAAAGACTATATTTGACAAAAGTAGTTAAAAATTAGATGAAAAATAAAAATTAGCCAGAAAGTTATTTAATTACTTAAAAAAAATTATAAGTGTAATATGTTAGAGCAATTAATAAGTATAAAACGACATAAAGGAACATTTGCATATGATAATTTTATACAATATTTAAGTTAATTCTATTAATAAATGTATTTTTAATATAATTTTTTAACTAATTTAATTTTTTAAATTTATCTGTAGATCAGATATTTTAAATTTGTTCACATTGCTGTATATTTTTAATGATATTGTAAAGAAAACAAAAATAAACTCAATTAATATTTTAAAGATAAAAATAAGAAATTAACATGCTCAAAAAATAGGTTTTGTTGAAGTACCATTTATAGCAAAATGTAGAAACTATTCCATTTTTTTATAATAATTGTTATCTAAAGTTTTTCACATAAGAACAAAATGTTACATGTTGAAATAAATTCACTAAAATACTTTACCTTTCAATAAATATATGATTTTTTATTTATTGTAAAAACAAACAGAAAAGAAATCATTTAAGATAATGAATACAAAGTAATCATACTTGATTAAAAACTAAGATCACAGATCAATAAAAAACAAGTCTATTTATAAGAATGGTGTCATGAGAAGAAATGACAAAACTCTTTTCCTTCTCTTTCCTCATTTCTCAGTTTCCAATTTAACAATAATGTTACCCTTTCTAGTTAATCAACTACTTCATAAATTTCAAATGATTATGAAGTCTAATTTTGAATTAAATTACAATAGTGAGTGAGTGTGGTTTCATGGAGTGCAGCTGGTTTTACCAAAAATAGTTTTTGTGCAGCTTTTACAAATGGTTTTCTCAATCTCATCTTCATACTTCAAAGGAAAGGTCCCACCCTCCATATTCGAATGACATATTCTAGAACACATGAGATCTTCACATGTCAAACATGATACCTTAACATACGCCTTAAAATCATCAATTTATATCTAATTATTTTGTTTTCCATTAAGTTTTACATAACAAACTATTAAAATTGTGTTAAGTAAAGATGAATATTTCTGTAAAGACTTATTACCTTTCAAAGCTTCCACAGAACACTTGCTTAAAAATATTAACAGAGTTAATTATACTAGTGTCAATGATGGATTGTTAAGTGTTACAATTGTATACCCTAATCCATTGGTAATGTGGGACATTTTCTTTTGCTAGATGAAGAAACTAGAAAATAAATGAATAAACTAAGTGGTAAAAAAAATTAGACATCTTCACAACTCACAATGAAAAGTGAGATTCAACATCAAATTAAGATCATACTATTTATGTTGATTATTGGTGGTAGTACTTTTTTTATGCCTGTTAAACTGCAGTAGAAATATTAAAATAGAATATGTGGTATAAAGGATATTTGGTATTCTAAAATATCAGTTTACACCTTACAAGTTTTGATTGAACAGTACATATCCCGAGTGAGTTTCTCCAATCTAAGCTACAGTGCAACTTCAGTTCCGTAAGAGTGTGTGTTCGTTTAAGGAAGCCACAGATAACCACGTGTTTCATTCACAGACACTAAAAATCCTCCTCGGAAGAATCTCGATGAAATGAAGCCAGTAAAATTGGTGTGCAGAAAAGAGCATTTACCAATTTGCCACTTTAGAAGACGACACTGTCATGCTCTCCAAGAGCCATACACTCACACAGGTGTCATGCAATGCACATGTATGACACATAATTGAAATGATTAGAAAGAGCTGGAGAGTGATGAGAATTGGGTCCCTCAGCTTTTGATATTTACCAAGAGGTAACAAACTCACTCTTCCTAACCTGTCACACCCAAGTAGTAGGCATAAGAAACTTGGATATGCATTATTTGGGGGTCTTGTAGCCATAAATTGAGATAAGAATGAGGAGGTAAAGAGGGTTGGTTCATGGCTGGTAGGTTACCTGGAGTTGGTCTGCTTGCAAGGAAGAGAGCAGAGAGCCACCATAGACATGAAAATCGGCACAACAACTATTACCTAAAGGAATCACTTGACCCACCTTGGATTCCAATCACTGTCTTAGATGAAACTGCTCTCAAGGCCAGGCAGAGGCTTCACCAGAAGCTTGGACACTTCTTTTCCTCGTACAGGTATATCATACATATTTTTCCCAGTTCTTGCAAGAGTTTCCGCATTTGTTAATACTTTTCATTTTTTTGCCAGTTCCTCAAGTTCACACATGCCTAATTAAGGAATTTTCTTTTTCCTCTTCCAAGTGAAGGGTATCTGGATTCGGAGATTCATATGATTTTTTAGTTAGATTCGATGCGGTTCCTTGCAATCAACTCTATCTGACAAACTACTAGATTTAATGATTCCTTTTGCTCTATAGCTATTCTATTCTATCTGAATAGAATATTAATATTTAGATGCACCCACGTGATGTCCTTATGAAACTCACTCAAGAGAATCTTAGACTTGTGAAGATCAATTTTACAATTGAAGACATTTTTATTTTAAGAGAAAATTTCCTACATATGATTGAATAGGTTATAAAGTTAATTTTAATCGTGGATTACTAGTTGAGAGGTTTATTATGTCAGATTTGCTTCCTGAATAATATAAAACACTTTTTATTAATAGGTGCATGATATTACAGGTCAGGTGAGAATCCAAGAAAAAAGGGAGGAAGAGTGAGGGAAAGCAGTAACCAGAAGAAGGATGGAGGATTAGGTCGGAAGTTATTAGAGAGTTCATGGTTATTGCGTGGAAACAAGAGTAAGGAAGAGAGAAAAGTGTGTGCTGTTTGCCTTGAGGATTTGGGGGAAGAGCAACATGTTATGAACCTTTCATGCTCACACAAGTATCATTCTGCATGTCTTCTTCCCTGGCTTGCAACCCATCCACACTGTCCTTATTGTAGAACTCCAGTCCTCTGATCTCACACAGTAATAATTGATGAGGGTCAAGACAAAATTTGAATAACTTTTTATTACTTATTCTATAGAATATTTGCTTTGTGTTGTAATGAAATTATTTAGTCAGTGCTCCAAAATATAGACCATCTCTTTCAATCCTCCATAAATTAAATATTACATTAAAATTAATAAATATAGAAGACAATATTTCTAAGAAATATTATGCTACATCATTATGGGTTTTACTAAATTTAAATTAAAATAAAAGAAATATTAAAACATGTCATTCACAAATTATTTAACTTAATATATTCCCATTTCAATCCTAATATCTTATTTAAATAATATATATTTTAGTAATTAATTATTTTTTGAAACATGTAGTTTTCCATCTGAGTTATTTTCATTTAACTCTTCTTTTAACTCTTTGTTTTAAAAATAAAATAAAGTAAAACACAACCTGTATAAATAAGAGTTTAAGAAAGTAGCAGTTAAACCAATTGGAAAAAATCTCTTTATTATTTGTTACGTATATTTATATTTATATATATATAGAGAGAGAGGGATTATAGATAAACTTATCTATTAAAGAAATTAAAAATAATCCTTTCTATAAAATAAAATTGACCAGTATTTTCTTTTAACAAACATTATTAATAACAAACAATATTAATATAAAATACAAAATATATTTCCCTTTAAACCATTTTTCTTCATTAATTAGTAAATACTTTACTTATTTCTTTAATCTCTAAAAACACGTTTACACTCTTGATTTTTACTTTAAATTTACATTACTGCTATTTTAGTTTGTGAATTTTCTTAACTAATATTTAACCAATAGAAATGAAACACTGATGCTCAATCTTTCAGTCTTGTATAAGTATACTTTCTTTAATTATTATTATTGAGATGTTAATTATTATTATCTTATGCTTTTTTATATGTATGTTAATCATGGACAATTAAATATATAAAAAAACTATTTAGAGATTAATTTTTAACTAAAAATAAATTATTATTAATTGCGATCAAAATAATCAACAAACTAAATTTTGATTAATAATTATAAAATAAAAAATAAAAATAATAATTGAATTTAATGACTAATCAAGTAAGGATAATTGATATCTAATATTAAGAGTCACTTATATAATTAGATTTTAAACTAACTTAATTAAATATTAATTTAAAATGTAATGATATAGAAGTGGCTAAAACTTAGGTAGATAATGTTAGACACTAGTGATATTGATATAATTGGTCACTTAATTCAATCTTTTACTTTTATTTTATAGTTATTTAATAGTAAAAAATTAATTTAGTAATTATTTTGATTATAATTAACAATTATTTTATTTATTATTAGCTAAGAAGAGGTACAAAATGAAAAGGATGTATTAACAATTCAAAGTGCTAAGAAAAGGTAATTCTCTTTATGAAAATATGTACTAACCTTTTGTTTGTTTCAGGGTTCCGGACTGTTTAAGAGGAATAAAAGACGGAAAACTCAACTATTTGGTTTTAAATTTTTATGCTGATTTGCAACAATAATGAAAAAGTGTGAGAAAGAGAAAAAAGGACTTGTGGTGTATTACAAAAAAGAGAACTGGAAGTTATGCTGATAACAACTCAAAAGACGTTTTTAACATTATTGCATATGAAACTATAGTGTCCTCTACTGAGCAAAGTATACCCATGCGTGCATGCACAAGAATTGTTGAATTCCTTTGTCACAAATATTTGTTTAAAGCATTGATAGAGGAATATTTGATCTACTGGTAAGGAGTGGCTCAAGGTACAAGCAGGTAAAACAACTGCTCAAGGTTTAAGCAGGTAAAACAACCGCTTTAGGTCTCAAGGCTTCAAAGCCCTTAAAAAAATTTAATATGTTTTAGGCTTCAAAGGTTTCAAAAAAATTTAATACTCATATATTATTATAAAATAAAAAATATTTAATTTTAAAATTACACTAACAAAATTTTAATTAAAAATTTAAATACTTTAATTGACTTTTAAGTTTATATTGGTGATATAAATATTATTTAAATTTATATTGATATTATGAATATTATTTAAAATGAATAATATTCTTGAAAATTTCTTATAATAAATTAATAATATTTAAAAAAAAATTGAACAGTCAAGAAATCTTACATATCAAAACTTTTCTCCTTCTTTCTTCACTTCACTTATCTCCTTACTTCCTCTGTCTCTTTGTTCCTTCCATAATATTATTTCAACTTGTTTTCAGTGTATTTATGCATGTGTCTTTACTTAGAGACTTTGAGCAGTAGACTGATTGAGGAAGAGTTTGTGTTCACTTTTACTCTTTTTGAATACATCAATATTAGGTAAAAATAATATGAGATTAATCAATTGATCCCAATATTTTTTATTTTTCATTATTGTTTAATTAATCTTAAAATAATTTGTGCAAAATCAAGGAAGAGAATTTAGAAGTTACAAAAAACATACCAAAGGACAGGATCGAAAGATAATATCATAATAGGAGACTTGAGACTCTACAATCAAGTTTATTGTCTTTGACAATCAGGTTTTATGTTTTTATCTTAAACTTATTTTATATACTTATAAATTATATTCAGTGTGATATATATTATAATTTTTAATTTTATATGAAAATATACAAATATGGAAACTAAAAAATTTGAATCGGGTTATTCAAAACCTAAGAAAAAAAAGAGTTTAACTTTTTGTTGAATCACAAAAAGGGGTTATGATTAAATTTATAAAAATAAACAAAAATAATAAATTAGAAAATACATGTGAGCCTTATTTGAATGAAGAACATAACAATATAAATTTAGGTGAAGATAACAATATAGGTGAAGACAATAATAATGTAGTCAACGAATATAATAATTTTGATTCTCAAACTTATGATCATAGTAATTCTAATTCACAAACTCAGGATAAGAAGAATGAAATTGCAAGACAAAATGATTCTAATATTAAAAATATATACTATCCAAGTCAATAGGGAGATATATTTTTGATTTTTTATTTAGTATTAAAAATGTAAAGTTATTGGGTTGTGTACTTTTGAAAGAAAAATGCTTAAACATTGAAAAGTATTTGAAATATAATAATTTATTGGATCTTCATGGCTTCGATTTATGTTTAGAATTAAATATCTTAAAAGAGATTATAGGATTAGAAAATGATAAACTAATTGACATTCTTAATTATATAAAAAGAATAAATTCTTTTCCAAATGCATATATAGCATATAAAATAATGTTAACAATTCCAGTATCAGTTGCTTTAGAAAGAAGTTTTTCAAAACTTAAACTAATAAAATAAAATCTTATTTAAGATCAATAATGTCTCAATAAATTAGCTTTATTGTCCATTGGAAAAGATTGTTTAAATGAAATTAATTTTGATAATTTAATAAATAATTTTGCATCACAAACAGCTCAAAAAATAAATTTTAGATAAAAATTTTATAATTTTAATTATTTTGTTAATTTAAAAAAACCTCATGTTTTTATTCGCTTTAGGCCTCTTAAAGCCTTAAGCCGCCACTGGTGGTGGGGTTCTTTTTTAACAGCAAAAAGAGGCATGTTGGCCTACAGTTCTCATTGTGTGTTGCATTTTCTTCTTAGTCTTTCTTGTTATTGAGCTCATTTGAGTATTTTGTGAAGTTGTGCTGACTTATTATGTTGTGGTAGAACTTTATGGGGGGTGATGATTGAAGTGCAAGATGAATGAGGTTAGTGGTCAGTGAAAAGAAGGTAACATAATCAATTATGACAAATCTTTATAATTAATTATAAGTGTATTTTGACAAAGATAAGATTATTATTCACTTGCCATAATGAATTATGTATAAAATTTTAAACACAATCAATTATCTTGTTTTAATAATCAATTATGGGCGTGTATTTTTCTAGCATATAAGAGGTACAGGGTTTACTAAAGAATAATGAAATCATAAATAATAATTATAATAATAATCAAAATAAATTTATATAATTAACAATAATAATTTAATTTTAAATTTAAGATAATTGATAATCTTATAATTCTATTAATAAAAAAATAATTCATTAATCACACCCAACAAAATAATTATATTTTATTTTTAATTATTTTTAATCACAAGGATAAATTTGTAATCTTACAATTTTATTAATTAAAAAATTCATATTTCTCACAAACTTTTTACTCAAATCTCTTCATCTTTCTCTTAATCCAAACAACTTGACTTTCTTCACACTTTCATCTCAAGTTCATTCAAATTCAATCTCTCAACCTATGAAAACATAAAAGTCAGTGTTTTTAAATAAAATAAAATTAACTTTTTTCATGTAAAGATTATGCAAAGAGATCGATTGGTAGGTATATTTTATCTGGTATAGTTTTTTTTAATCTTTTTGACCCATTAATTCTCACATTTAATGTTAAAATAATAAATAAAGAATCATTAATTAATAATATTAAGATGTATTTAGTCAGGAAAGAAATAACATTTCTATACACATATTGCAAGATATATAAACAATATACGTTCCATTTTTATACATACCCTTTATTTATTAAATATATATATATATATATATATATATATATATATATATATATATATATATATATATATATT
>Ga0099824_1010645_pt1 | contig 10733 bp, 3 predicted proteins | sample SiratrowhiteBW_FD_76837 | JGI IMG/M metagenome (GOLD analysis project Ga0099824, IMG submission 76837) | Root nodule microbial communities of legume samples collected from California, USA - Siratro white BW | ecosystem: Host-associated > Plants > Roots > Nodule | place: USA: California... | reverse complement strand
TTTATTTAAAAAATAAACAAAAAAAAAAAAATAAAAATATATCTATATATATATATATATATATATATATATATATATATATATATATATATAACCCAAGTTTTAATAGGTTTCATTTACATTTTTTAACTTGTTGGGAAAACAAAAAAAAAACTTTTAGAAAATTTTTTTTTTATTCACATGATACATTATCTTATTTAAAATTCAAAATTTTAAATTTTATACCAACTGATACTTGTATCAAAATTAGCTGTCCTATATATACACTGAATCCGTTAGCTAATTCTCAATCATATCATCTTATAAAACCAAACAAAAGTTTATAGGATAATCATGAAAGTAGTAGACCAACCTAAAGAAAGAATACTTCTCATAGAAAATGAATGTATGCAAGGTTTAATTTTATGACATTATAATAAAAAAGAAATATTTTTTCAGCAATACAAAATTAAATATGGTATGTATTCTTGATGATATCATTTCCAACTAAAATTACATATAATTATCAACAACCATCTTGGCATGAATTAGGGTACCCTTGAATTATATTTAATTTATTTTTCTTCAAGATAAATATTAGTGTATGATACAACAATATTATCTTTCATTATTATTATTATAGACTAGCAATTTCTGTTTACATCATACAATTGAAACAATAGCATTAGTAGTGAGACATAATATGAATGTTTTCAACAAAACATTTACCTAATTGCCAAATTAGCCAATACTCCATATTCACTATCAAGCACGAGATTGTGTTGTGCTAAGATTAATGTTTTAAACCTAAACAAAATTGGACACGTAATTGATTATGAGACCTAATTAGAGAAGATAACAAACATATGTTAGTTAGCCTATCACTTAATATATGTGTAAAAATATATAGCCATTACCATTAATACTTTTATATCACAATTAAGGCTTGAAAATAATAATGCGATCCTATTAATTAAGCTGATAGCACTGCATCTAGAAGCTGAGATGTGTGAGATCATTAAATGGTACAGATAAGAGATGATATTGTCATAGGCTTTTCAATGATTTTATAGCATTTTAATGACAAACACAAATCCTACTTATGATTATACTAGTAAGAGGCAAAAGTGGAGTTGAATAATGGAATAAATTAAATACAGTGCTTAATCCCCAAAATGTGCATTTCCAAATTTAGTTGGCTTTAAGTGTAGATTAATAAAACAAAAACTTGGCACTATTTTATACTATAATCTTCAAGTTTTTTGTTCTCACTATTACATATATTAATTTTTTCATTGTAAATATAAAAAGTTTAGTTTATATATTCAACTATATTTGTTAATTTTAAACTTTAACTATAATTTAATTTACATATTAAAATTTTTTATTTAATAAATATTTATTCTAAAGAACCAGGCTAAAATATGAACTATAACTAATCACGTATAAATTTATCTATATAAATCAAAACAATTAACAGCTAAAAAAAGTGAGACTCTTACTTTTCTAAACCTTTTAATTCATTGTATTTGGTCTCTCCGCTTCTTTAAGAATGATTTTAGATTTTAATTAATCATTATAGACATATTAGTAGCATCCACATTTAATATTAGTAACATGCTCCTTTAAATTTATAACTAAAATTTATTAGAAACACATAAAATGTCTTACATATTATAATGAGTTTCATTAATGATTTTATAGTTTCTAATCAATTTTAACTAAAAGAAAGTGTTAGAAACACACTATCTAACACACTTGCTTAACCGTTAAAATTTATCAAAAAATATAAAATTGAGAGAGAATCATGAAATAAAAAGTCATTAGCTCACAACTCCTTTTTTTATCAATAATAATATATTTTTAAAATGGTATATATCTAACCTTTCTCTTTTAAATAATACTCTAAACTTAACAATAAATAAATAATTTCACATTAATTAGTTAATATATAATTTAATTTTACAAATTTCAGCTCAACAATTTTTGTCCTTCTAGAATACTGTTGATTGGACCATGATATCGTGAATGGAAAATACTATTAAATGAATGGTATTTTAATAATAAAACTGTTAAATACGATGAAATTAATAAAATGTACTCATGTGTAACTCCTATCATTTACATACTATAAAATTATCAGTCATTTATATCCACTTTTTCTACATCCAAATAATCTCATGGCGGTTTCCTTCTTTTTTCACCCCACCCTAATGGAAAGTATTTTATATTGTGGAGTATGGGGTAGAAACTTGGTTTTGTGAAAGAAAGGAAGTTAAAAGGAAGAAGAAGAATTACTAAACTAGAAGAAAGGAGACGTATAAACATCATTTATTTTTGTTTATTTATAGTTCACCAATCAATAACGTGTGATTTTGACCCAAACGGAAGACTGTTTACCAATCTACAGAAGGACTCCATTAACACGCATGCATGTGGGTGGTATGGCAGTATGGCAGTGCTCTACCCATTTCTCTGAATCTATCACAAAGTGGCAAAGCAGCAATAAAAATGAAACACCAAGGCTAAACAAAACACTTCCCAGTTGGCTTATTCAATGCCCCCTTCTGTAACCATTAAAAGTTCGTTGGGGTAGTTGTATCCACTATCCTCCACCTCCCCATCTTCTCTCTCTCCTCACACCCTTTAAAACCCTCCCTTCTTTCATTATTTTCCAAACCATTCATCTTCCTCAACTTTTGTTCTCATTCACATTCTTAGCCTAACAATAACTTTTTCCAAAGTTTACTACTTTTCCAAACAAAAATTTGCCCTTTGAGACACAAAGCCAAAAGCTAGAGTCCTTTGTATTTTCTGCACTTGCATTTGCATTCCTTCCCCAACCTCATGGCAGATCAAACCCGGGATTCAGGAAACGTATCCGTTGAAGCAGCTTCACAAGAAAGAAGAAAACTTCCAAACTTTCTGCTATCTGTGAGACTTAAGTATGTCAAGCTTGGATACCACTATTTGATTTCCAATGCTATGTACCTTCTGCTCATACCCCTTATTGGCGTAGCTTCTGCTCATCTCTCAACTATCTCTTACCAAGATGTTGCTCAACTATGGGAAAACCTGAAGTTCAATCTTGTCTCGGTGACCGTATGCTCTAGTCTTTTAGTGTTCCTTGTCACCTTTTACTTCATGAGCCGTCCAAGAGGTGTTTACTTGGTGGACTTTGCATGTTATAAGCCGGAGCAAGACTGCACTTGCACAAGGGAGATTTTCATGGACAGGTCTGCCAAAACCGGGGTGTTTTCAGAGGAGAACTTGTCCTTCCAGAAGAAGATACTTGAGAGGTCTGGTTTGGGGCAGAAGACATACTTGCCTCCAGCAATCTTGAGTGTCCCACCAAACCCGTGTATGGCTGAAGCAAGAAAAGAAGCGGAGCAAGTAATGTTTGGAGCTATTGACCAGCTTCTGGCAAAAACTGGGGTGAAGGCAAAGGATATTGGGGTTTTGGTGGTGAATTGTAGCTTGTTCAACCCCACACCATCTCTCTCTGCAATGATCGTGAACCACTACAAGTTGAGAGGGAATATCCAGAGTTATAATCTAGGTGGCATGGGTTGCAGTGCTGGCCTTATCTCCATAGACCTTGCCAAGCAGCTCCTCCAGGTTTGTTTGCACTTCAAAACAAAAAATTTCTTCCCTTCTTTAGTCACACGAACTGTTATGCTCATGATTATTAAGATATCACTTCATATCTATTTAAGTTGTTGTAACTGTCTACCATGCATGTCTTTGTGGTCTATATCTTCATGTAGCCAAATTAAAAATCAAAAGGAGCTTATTATTTATGTAATAGGACTTTCAATAAAAGCATCAGGTGGGACCACAAGTGACCTTCATGCATAATGTTTCTTGTGGCAATTGCTGCCCCAGTTGTCCACATGTCCAGTTGGTCTGTTCATTGTCAACTTTGGTGGCAGTTTTGTTAGGTCATCCATTTTGCCACCCTATTTAATTAATGCGGTGCGAGCTAAGAGTATCCAATAGATATAGACCCTTTTGGATGTGTTTACATCCCTTAACAGTTAACAGTTTTTTACTGACACAATTGGCGGAAATGAAACTTAATTTCAAATTAACACCTCAGTTGTCATTAATTGAAGTTACACATGATCTTACTACATGTGATTCCTTTTTTCTTTACTTAGGATTGCTCTATTGCGAAATTTTAATGGCTAATATTCACTTCTTTATGATAATTATGTATAGGTTCATCCAAACTCTTATGCCTTAGTGGTAAGCATGGAGAACATCACTCTAAACTGGTATTTTGGCAACAACCGGTCAATGCTAGTCTCAAATTGTCTCTTCAGAATGGGTGGAGCTGCGGTCCTTCTCTCCAACAGGTCTTCTGATCGCAGAAGAGCCAAATACCAATTGATCCACACAGTGCGTACTCATAAGGGTGCAGATGATAAATGCTATGGTTGCGTTTTCCAAGAAGAGGATGAGAAGAAAACAATTGGTGTGTCACTCTCGAAGGACTTAATGGCTGTTGCAGGAGAAGCCCTGAAGACCAATATCACAACACTGGGGCCATTAGTCCTTCCCATGTCAGAGCAGCTCTTGTTTTTTGCAACTTTGGTGGCTAGAAAAGTGTTCAAGATGAAAATAAAGCCCTACATCCCTGACTTTAAGCTAGCTTTTGAGCACTTTTGCATCCATGCTGGAGGAAGAGCAGTGTTGGATGAGTTGGAGAAGAATCTGGAGCTCAGTGATTGGCACATGGAGCCTTCAAGAATGACTCTCAACAGGTTTGGTAATACTTCCAGCAGTTCCTTGTGGTATGAACTGGCCTACACTGAAGCAAAAGGAAGGATCAGAAAAGGTGACAGGACTTGGCAGATTGCATTTGGGTCTGGGTTCAAGTGCAACAGTGCTGTGTGGCGTGCATTGAGGACCATTAATCCTGCGAAGGAGAAAAATCCTTGGATGGATGAGATTCACGAGTTTCCTGTTCATGTGCCTAAAGTGGCAACCATTGGTTCCTAAGTTAAACCTCTTACTTTTTTGGGAGGAGGCTTTCTATAGGAGAAAATTTAAGTACTTAAGATTATTTCATAGTCAATCTTAGGAGGGGTGCAAATTAGAAGCGAAGATTACTCCCACCAGAATTGCTGGTTTAGCAGTTTCTTTGATCTTGTGCTATAGTGTGTTGAAGTTCTAAGGGTGTGCATACATTTATATTGTCCAATGAAACATTTATTATACAATTTTTCATAAAATGTATAACAGTACTTGAGAAAGAAATATGGAAACTTGTTAAGGTTTATGCTTTGACTAATGCTAAACATCTAAACTTATAAGTTATACACTTGATTAGGACACGCTACCTTAGAAAGTAATGGTATGTAATATACAGGTAGCACTTAAATATTAATAAAATAGTAAATAAAAATACTTAGTCATGTATAATATCGAAAAATAGTGAATAAAATTGAAACATTCATTTCAATTTTCGTGACGTGAGTTTTCTGAAACTTAGTCTCTTTTAGGTATAAGATTGTGAACTATAGCAAAGAAGTTACAAACAAACTCAAAACTATTGCTCTGAATAATGTTTGCATTTCTTGATCATATTTATTTAACACATCAACTCCATGATTTGATTCAAGATGTGGCTGGTAACATTGGATGAAATTGTCAGTGTCATTCTCGTGGATGAATGTCTAAACTGAACAGTCATCATCTCCTTCACAGTTGAAATTTCCACCTTCATGCTCACTCCATCCGAAGTTTCTAGTTTAACATTTTCTACTCCTTCATTTTTCGGCTTTAATTGGTCTCTGTCTATCCCTTTTTGTTGACGATTCTTCTCCCTCTGTTTTTCTTTTTTTTTTCACCATTAGAGTTTTTTATGATTCTCCTATTTCTCTCATAGTTATTGTAGACAGATAATAAGAAAATAAAATATGAAACCACAAGAAATAAATTTGACATGTAATTTTACATTGTTTTAAAATCATTGGTTGATACATGAGGTAAAATGAGTGAGGAGATATTCCTGACATGACAATTTTGTAATTAAATTAAATATATCCAGATAATTGCATTTTAATTGTGTTCACAATGATGAACACCTTCTCTTTACATTTTCTTTTTAATTTTTTTTTCTCTTTTTTTGATCTTTGTATCTATCTTTACTATTCATGTTATCTTTGTAAGTGTTTGTGAGTGTTGTTGGAGTTCGCCATTATTTACTGTCTCAGTATTGGTTGCATCACTCTCAGTACCTTCATCGATGTATTTTGATTTGATTTATGTTATCTCTATCCATGTTCTCATTGAATTATCTTCATCTTTGTACGTTTACTTATGCTCTTTATCTGTTTTGTTTTTGATAATTTTTGAATTTTTGTTTACGCTCAAAATATATGTTATACTTTGTATGATTATGAAATAGATTGAATTATATTTGTTTGTACTGATTATTTTTTTAACGTAAAATTAATTCAAAAAATTTATACTTTTATTGTTATATGTCTCTCCAATAACAAATAAAGTAAAATAAAATTTAAACATACAACAATTTTTCTTCACAACTATTATCATATATCATAATTATCATGATATATTTGCATATGATCATGAGTTAAATTGTCATTAACAATCTTAAATTTTATTCTTTGTTTGGATGGATATATGAATTTAAGGAGATAGATTTGTATAGATTTGAGAAAGATTCAAGAGAGTAGATTGAATTGTTTGGATTAAATAATAGATTATGAGATTTGAGTAGAAAGTCTCTCAATAATGTAATAGATATGATTGATTTTTTTTTAATTGATAAAAATATAAGATTACAAAATTTTCCTTATACTAAAAATAATTAAAAATTAAATAAGATTAATTTGAGTATTGTGACAATTCTTTTTAATTATCCTTACTAACCAATTCTTTATTTTATTGGATAAATGGATTCAATTTAAATAAAACATAATCTTAATTGATTAGGTACATGTTTCATAGTTTTCGTCTTCTTTAACCTCTCAGTCAGACATTGTTCCTCAGCCACTCTATATGACCAGCCACTCGAACCATCACAAAGCTTCCCATACAGGATCACCTCGACTTGCACAACATCTCAACTCACAAACACAGTAAAATTGTAGTCAAATGTGAGGGATGCAAAGATATTTTTGCAAATTGACAAATGTTGAATTGGCTCTCGGTCTAAATCTCTTCATGAAATGAGGAGTCGACAAATATCTAATCCTACAAATTTTTACTGTAGATCACCTTAACCAAAGATAATTTATCCCCTTCAACTCATCTTCATTTATAGTTCAACCACCCATCTAAACACTATATGATAACTTGAATTACCGTAATTTTATAACCATCTTCACAGGAATTTTTAATTATAGTTAAAACTCCATGTTTTAGTATTGGAGCTCAACATGTACTGTGTAAATACAATTTTTTTTCTTTAATAAAAATTATCTTGATTTCTTTTTTGAAGTTATTTTCCATTTTACAATAAGAGTATTAGAAGTAATTATTGAAATTTTAATAGATATGATATGATTATCAATCAACTAAAATTATCTTTAATTTTATTAACATGATATTATAAAAGTTAATAAATTTATTATATGAGAAAATATAATTATAATTAAATAAAATTACAGATTAAGGTATTGTTTTTCGAATTATTATCCCGAAAATTAGTTTTTGTGTGAATACTTTTAAAGAACTTTTATTATATTTTATTTTGTTAGTCATAGACAGATTTAATTCATTGTACAAGACACATGATTCTTCAAAATATGTCAGATATTCTCATATTTTAATTATTAAAGGTATTTAATATTAATAGAATATGTTATTAAATATTACTTATTTTATTACAATAAATAATGTATATATATATATATATATACTTATGACGTTTTCTTATAAAACCCTTCTGTTTTTTGTTTATAAATTAATGCCCTAGCACATGCTAGTTCTCTCTTTTTCTATTCAACGCAAGGATAAACAAAAGATGACCCTCCAGTTTAATCCCAAAATATAATAATAATTTTGACTCAATTTAATTCCTTAAAAAATATAAATGATATTATCTGATTAATTACAAACTCATATTAATCAGTTTAGTCTTTCATTCTAATATACGCTAAACTAAAATATATGATTTCATTTTTTAAATAAATTAAATTCAAATAACTTTCTATATGTTGTACGTTCTAGTAGATAATTTGTTGTTGAATTGTTTGACAAAATACTTTAAAATTATAACGAAGTATAATGAGAAAATTTTGGTGAGTAATCACACGTGACCAAAAGAAAAAAAATAAAGTGAATCTTAGTCAACCATCCCCTTAATTTCTAATTGTTGTTGATTTTGAGTACCTTAAGTGTGTTTGAATTTCACATGGGAACACACAATAGCTTTTAGATTTTAGTCGACATTGTCTCAATATATTTTGGCACTATTTTTAGATCTATTTGAAAATAAATTTTCTTAATTTTCAATTAACTTAAAAGATACACAGAGACTTTACTTTTTTTCAACTCGACTTGAATTAAAAAATTCAAAGAGATATCTTATTTTTTAAATCAAATAAAGCACAAATATATACTAGTGAAAAATTACAAAATCATAATTATATACTATAACAGTTTTAGGTGAATTGTTGTCAAATCTTTATCAGTAATATTTTTGTATTTTTTTTAACTTTGCAATAAACCTTGTTTTGAAATCATCATCGTATTCTCAGTTAAGTGTAGATTTTAGTTGCATTTGTTTTTCACCATTATTATTCATTTTCTTATTTTTTATGAATATTTTTACTTCTCATCATTCACTTTATATAGTTGTTATTGTTTATCATCATGGAGAATGTTTAAGAATGTTTGACCACAAAAAAGTGTTTTATTTTTTAAAAGTTCATAATTTAAGCATTTTGTTGTCAAAATTTCATAAAAGATATGCAAACTTGAAAGTAGTAATGTTAAAATAATTTTTTAATCTTGTAAACTTGTAAAAGTTTAGTTTATTTCCGTAAAATAAAGATTGTATAATATATTTGTCTTACATTGATTAATTGAATACGTAAATTTAGTTTATTTTACTTAACAATATAAATTAGTTTTATATTACATTAAGTAAATTTAATTTCATGTTTTTGAGATTTAATATTTTATATTTTCAATACTTTTTATATAATTCATTTTATAATATTATTTTTTCTTGAACTATATATTATTGAATTATGCTTTCACATGATATTATTAACTTTGGCTGGCTGAACAACGAATGTAATAACATGTTATTTAATTAAGAAAAACAACAAAAAATAAATACTTTTTTTAAAAAAAGTTGGGATACAACGAGGTTCTAATTACAACCCTCATCATATATAATCATATATAAACCTAGAATAACAATTTTCATTAACAATCATGATCGAATGTGCTTTGATATGGTGACACTTACAACCATCAACAATTTTTCCCGTGCTTTGCTGAAAATAAAAAAGTTAAGAAAATTAATGGAAATTACAATTGTGAAAAGCTTATGGACTACAATTGGTAGCTATCTTTCTCTCTGTATCTGGTGGTCCAATTTTTTGTGTTTCTTGCTAAATATTAAGTAATACGGTACGTTGTGTTCCTTGTGTTGAAATTTGTCTGACATCTTAGGCTCCACGTGCATCTTTTGTTTCTGCATTTTTAAATTTTGAATTCTTATCCCTCTCGTCCTCACCTCAATTGTTAAACGCAAGCAAAATTAATCAAGGGTAATACTAATAATATGATTAAATATTATATATAGATACCTCTTTAAGAAATAAATATGAAAATAAAAGTTTTCAAATTTAGCATATATAACAATATCTTAAATATGATTTTCTTCAAAACCATCGTCCATTATTCATATTTTTAAATTTAATTTATCAGTAATTAATTACTAAAACTGTGCTAATAATTTGAAATGTCGTAAAAAAACTCATTTATAAAATGAGTATGGTCTCCTATATAACTTAAATAATTTTATTTATGGTCCAGTACTAAGGTTTAAGTAAATCATTACATTGTTATTAACTGTATATGGTTTCAAATTAATGTTTGAATTTTCATTGAGAAAAAGGTTTAGCTCAATTAAAAAAGTTGAACAACAACAATTACGATATCTTGGAATATTAAATACTATATACAAAATTTATAATATATTCTAATATACATTTTTGATATACCATTTTGTTATGATATATGTGACATTATGTATTGCGTACAAATACTACATTTTTGGAAAATTTTAGCAAATGGACTTAGGTGTTGCTAATTTTCATAACATATTTAGTAATACTGATCACCTCTGTCAAAACTGATAATTTTTACATTTCTATCTACTTACCTTTCTACTTCATTCAAATAAATTTTCAAAATATATTCATTATGATGAGGAGTCATAAGTGTTTCAGTGTATAAATCATTCAAATTCAAATTCTATTTATATCATCATAAAGAAATTCAGTAGCAATGACATGATTCTTAAAAGACACTTAAAAGAAACTTAAACATCCATTATCAAAATTAAAACAATATTCATCAATATCAATATTTAACAATAAATTCAAATTTTTAGATAAAATAGGTATATAAAGAGTTTCCGATAAATCTAAATGATCTTCACCATCAAAGAATAAATTATAAGTCATGATTGCTTTTACTAGAGCTTTTATTTTATTTTCTATGAAGACAAAAAATTTAATATATATATATATATATATATA
>Ga0099824_1010641_pt1 | contig 10737 bp, 7 predicted proteins | sample SiratrowhiteBW_FD_76837 | JGI IMG/M metagenome (GOLD analysis project Ga0099824, IMG submission 76837) | Root nodule microbial communities of legume samples collected from California, USA - Siratro white BW | ecosystem: Host-associated > Plants > Roots > Nodule | place: USA: California... | reverse complement strand
AAAATATAAATAATTTTTTTATAAAAATATTAATAAAAAAATATATATATATATATATATATATATATATATATATATATATATCAATATTTGTTGAAGAACGTCACTTTCTCGTCATAATTATATTGCTAAAATGCTCAATAATTTTTCCCTTAATCTTCTGGATATATAAATTATAACTTGAATTCTTTAAATTTTAAAAAAATATTTCATTAACTTAAAATAAAAACATCAGTTCCGAAATATTAAATTTAATAATTGAAATAATTCTTTTAAAATCATATTTAGTCTTTCAAATTTAGTGTCTAGAGACTAAAATTATATTTTGCTAAATTTGATAGACTAAAGTGAGATTATTTTTTAAAAATTTGAGGAACTAAAACGATTTAGCTTAAAATTTCAAAGATTAAAATATAATTATATATCGACAAAAATAAATGAACAAATCATAAACCATAAGTTCCATCATGATTTGTTTTCCTTTACCAGTATCTAAATCAAGATCATCATTATGTTTTAGAGTGCCTGTTCTTTATGTTCTTTATCCATGTCAGAAGGACTTTGATTTCAAATATGTATGTATAGGAAAGAACTGTTAGGACAACTTAAGTTAATATACTTTAAACACATCTTAAGACAAAATTTAATTGAAAAATAAAATATTTAGTTGAGAAAATATTAATCCTTATTTTCAATAATTATGAAAGTTTTGATGGATAGATAGGTATATATCCAATAATAGTTTACTATACCACCATTCGTGAATACAATTCGTCAATTGCGGCACACTTTTGAGTTGAAATCCCTAACCACAATTCATATTTAAGACGTAACTAGTTTGATATATTCTGAGCCAATTATTCATATCCTTGTGCTATAGCACTGAAACCATGCTATCACCATTAACGAGTATGGATAGTTTTGGAATAATATATGCATAAAGAATTCTAATAGAAAAAAAAAATCAAATTATTTTTTCGTAAATTAAAATTAGTTTATAAATAAACTAATTGATAAATTAACTCAAATTAATTTTAAGATACAGAAGTCCACTATTTTTTTTTTTTTCACTTTTGCTAAAATTTTTTATAAAAAAGAAATGTGTACTATCTGAATATATTCAAACCAATCAATTATAAACATTATGACTTAATGAGAATCGTGTCTCCTAGTAATTACTTATGACAATTAATAGGAGTGAACAGTTTATATGCAGAAGGGATTTCTAGAAAAAGTATGAAAGATAAAATTAACTTTTTTTCAAAGTTAAATTTATTTTTATACAAATTAAAATTAGAAATTTGAAAAATTAATAAAATATGTAAAAAAAACTTCTGCAAATTAATTTATATATAACTTATTTTTTAATTTACATATAAATTAATTTTATTATTTTAATTTATAAATAATTTATTTTCATTTTTCTTATTTTTTCTATTAGAGATCAATACTCCAAAACTCACTATCCTACCCGAATCAAAGACTAAAAGCATGAAAATATCTTAAACTGTTGTTAATGGAAAGTAAACTAATATCATACTTAGTATACGTTAAATAATACGTTGATTATTAATATAACTTTTTTCACATATAAGCTCTGTAAATAAAACTTTTAAACCGTCAACAAAGTTTGACAAAACATTTATTTGAAAATTATTCTACAATATTATAGCTACCGGTGTAATCTGATTTTACAACAGTAAACTGTATTCGGAGATGACAATCCCGTTCACTTGCCAACTTTTATTCGTACTAAGAAACTATTCACTAAAGCCAGCAGCAAATTGAAAAGAATTAGATTATCCTTAACTCCACAAAAGCCAACTTCATAAAGTTTTAAATGATTATGCTTGCTTTCGCTGTTGACTAGAACTGTTAAAATACAATAGTCCTGAGAATAATAAATAGAAATAGATTAATTTTTCATGTGACTAATCTATCAGTAGGACCATTGCTTTGTGGACTGCTCTTGATATGTTTTAACATAGTACAAGTGGCACTGTCACTTTTATGCCAATTAGGGATGTTGCTATTTAAGCATATTAGTACGCACATGCACACACTTATATAAACCACTATAGAAGATAGTTCGAGTTCAATTCATCAATACTCTTTATGCAACTGCACCTTCTACTGAGTTGGTCAGACGTGCAACATGGAAGCTGAAACTAATTCTCCAGAAGATGCATCATCTGTGGTATGTCTTTCTATACAGGTTCCTAATGACTGAATTTTTGCAGACTTAGCTTGCTTTCACATGTACTTAACTGAAGCAAATACTCAGATTAGTTATCTTTGTCCAAAATTATGTTTTTCTTCTGCTTGATGATCCTGGCAAACTTGATTATGCAGTAATATTTCCTTTTGCCTTTGTTTATGAGTTATTTTGATGAAACAGAGTTGAAACCAGTAAAAAAGAAATGGAATTATATTGGATAGCAATAAGACACTGAGCTCTCATACAAAGAAACTCAAGGCACCAGAAAACAAATGGTTGGAGATTATTTATTAAGATACATACCCTTCTGAATAGTGAAGGAATACAAGTAGGATTTAAGCACTAAATTTTGCAGTTATCTACAAAACATTCCCCTTAGTCAAATAGATTTCAAGTAAAAAATGATTAGTTTTTATAATTTGGATTGTGTTTAATTCAATCTCACATCCAACTTGTGTAATAAGTGTTGTCCTCCGCTTAAGACCTTATCCAAGCTTATTCCTAGTTCTAGTCAATGTGGAGCATGCGTTTTCTTAACACACCCTTTCACAACGTAGGCTTGACACATGACTGATATGCTAATTAACAATTTTAAAGGATTTAGGATAAATTCGAACTCTATTTTACAGTTTATATTTAGACTTAATTCAACTCCACAGTTCTTCCAATATTAATAAATTTGATTCAATAACATATTAGGACTTTAAAAGTAAAAGTAAAGTTTCCTTTACGGGGATATTCTAGTCTTACTACTACTGAGTCACTTGTAAATGTTTAACTGTGTCAGCTTTAGAGGTCTATGGTTAGTGTGTTAATACTCCATGCGGATACGATATGCATCCAATACAGTAATGTGGTTATTCTAATAACAACAAGATGTGCTAAATACATATTTAAAATGTATTATAAAAAATGTAATAAATATATAATTAGATGTTTCTTGTAATTTTATTAGATACAAATGTTTTAAAAGATTATGTATAAGTGAAGTATCCAAAAATATTGGTATTCAATACGTGGAACAAGTAAAAGCATTATTGTTTCACAGCTTTGGTTACTTTGTAAATACGTATCACTAAAGTATCTCAGAATTGGAAATTCTACAAAATTTGAGAACTGTTCTTTCAAATATAAAAATAAAAATGACACAAACTAATAAAAAGAGCACAATAAGGGACGTTGGTCTTAAAAGGAACCCAAAAATAAATAAATGATTCAAGTAGGCCAGTTGTCAATTATTCTAACAGAAAAATATTCTTAATATAGACAACTCATTGTACTAGCTCAAATGTAATCCTTTAGCCACGTGGGTTTGATGATTTTTCTAGCTGGTCTGTCTGTTATGGATATTTATATAAATATTTTCTTTATTAAGAGATAGACTATAAATCCGAATCAACCTTACAAGAAAACCGACTTGTAAGGTGAGGTTTACACTCACTTGTATACTATAAATTAGTTTTATTTCTAGTCGATATGGATCTCCAACATACCCTTACAATGTTCTATCAAACACATTGAATAGGTTAGAGCACAAGACTATTTTCACTTAAAGATCCTTACGTGGCATCAACCTTTCTTCATCAAGATGTCTTCAATATTCTTTACTCTTACGTGGTTGCAAATATTTTCTAGTCATTGCATAATTTTGAAATATTCTTTATTCTTCAAGTTACATTTGTCATCACTGATGAAAGAGTTGCAATAAATGTTTTGTATTTAACATTAAACATAAACTTCTTCTTCATTAAGGTATATCTAATACTCAATATGATTTATCAAACCTAGGTAAGATAACTTTTATCTAACTTTGAGTAAAGCTTAAAATCATACACAAAGGATGATCTATGCACGGGTGCCAAATAGTATTTTCAAAGGAGTTGTTGACATTCCACAACTTTGACACATTTTTCAAGAGATCTTTCATTTTAAAGTTTCTTTCAAGATCTTGATAGTTAGATGAAATAACATTCTTTACAAAAATGTAATATAAACATTTACAAGTTCATGAGTTATACTATGTAATGCTAAAGGCCACATATATTAGCATTTGTCTAAGCATGAACTTACTAGACAAAGATATATTGGAAGCTTCTTTGCTATGTGAATCAAACTAAGAAATTGCATCTATTGAGATCTACTACTTTATAAAAACAAAAACTCTTGAATGTTTAATACTTTATTGTGAATTACTTAATCAAAATCACCTACAATAATGTTAGGTTTGTTGAAATTTTTTCTAATGCCTTTGGCTCCCTAACTTATAAGGTAATATACCCTTTGCTATTCTTTAAAAGTTCCAAATGTCCTTCCCATGGCAAGATCTTGAAATACAAAACGAGTAAAAGAAAGTTATATAAAGGTTTAAGTCATGTGTAAGTTTGTGAATAGTAAAAAGGTTGTTGGAAAGTTTAAGAACATGAAGGACATTTTTAAGATTTAGAGATGATAAAAGAAAAATATTGTCATATTCAATTATTAGGACATGAGTCTCATTAGCAATAGTAATGTGGTTACTAGAAGGAGAATATAATAAGAAAAGTAAGGAGAATAAGAAGGCATATAATCATAAGCACTAGAATTTAGAATCCAAGAATCCTCATGGATAGTTTTAGAACACGAAGAGAGGAATTTGAATTCTTAATCGTTAGAGAACAAGTACTAAAAGAAGACTGACTGAGAGTCTTTGGTTTTCAATCTTAACTTTAAGGGTAAGGCTCATTCTTGGACTAAAAAATATGTAAGAGACTTCAAGAACCTCTAGAATACGAGTCTTCTTTGAGTATTAACCTTTCAATTCCACCATGTAAATTAGTGATGGAAAACGCTCTTTTTCTAATAATTGTCTTTATGATTCCTTCTTTAGATGGATGATGAAGGAGTTTTGATGAGCATAAGCATTTTTTAGAACTTAAGATAACATTAATGGATTGATGTGAAAATAAGAAATTTGTAAGAGTGAGAAGTGAAGCCAACTCACTAGGAAAATTCTAGACTGAGTCCAGAAGGAGACTAATTTAGGAGAACTTAGGAACAAGTATAATAGCTAAAAATGGACAACATTTTACTACTAATTCTAATTTAATTTTACATGAGGCAAATACTTCTATTTATATGGTCTTAGACATCCTAACTTGCGTAAGAAGCTTTATAAAATCCTCTCAACTTAGGAATCTTGTAATCTTAATGCTCTAATATTTCTAAAGTGATCTTCTCCAAAGTTGACCTTGAACCTAAATGCCTTATTTGAAAACCTAAAGCTCTTAATTCAATCTCTAACTCAATGATCTCTTTATTCTAAAACTTGAATGGCTAGGACATATTCCATCAATACGAGTCTTTTCCTTTTATGTAACTTGAACCAAATCTCCTTAATATACTCACATTTCTTACCATGAGAGCACCATTAGTCTTCCTTACCTTTTGAGTTTATCTTAACATTCTAAGGTCCCCAAGTTTGAAATTCCAGAATGCAAGATAGCTATGTTAATGAGCAACTCATTCATCATGATCATTTTACAAGTCTCTTCACTCCAAACAATATAGAAGACTTAAAAAAATATATTCCTTTCCTTGCCATGAATGTATTCTCTAATAGATATTCAAAATTCAATCCTGATGAGAACTTGAAAATCCAATATCGTTCAACAAGCTGAGTTGAGTTTTTAAGCTTAAAAAGTCTGATACTAGTTGAATTTTATCCATATGCCCTTCAAAACCCTTAAAAAATCTACTACTAGTTGAGTTTTATCCATATGCCCTTCAAAACCCTATTGTAGTTTGCAACAAAGAGAACACCCTTTTCTCACCCAAAATCTTACTTTCTAATTCATAGCAAATAGAGATAGATATCTCTCCTCGAAGTAAATATTTCTTTGGTCATCCCAAATTTATCGGGAAGCAGAGTGAAGCATTTAAGTTTCAACTGACCACGTTATCATGTTTGAATCATCATTGTCTGAAGCTTGAAAAATAGGTATTTCCCGAGGTACAACCTCCTTCAATACCGTTAAGTCCTCCCTGTACCCGCTAATGTGTGCTTGATGAATTGAGCCCATTCAAAGTACTTCCAACCATTGACACCAATATCTTCGGGAAGATGCGGAAGATCAACATTACTTTATGGAGAAACTGCAGAGGAGGTACCGATTGCCATGTTAAAAAGCTGTTTGTTCAAAAAACAAGTATGGAACAAAAAATGACTTTGAAAAGAGCCTATAAGGCACTTCAAATTGAGACAAATGGACCAAACAGGCAGATCGGGAATTGCCACCTCAAGGCGAATTGGGTGACAAACGCAACTAAGACGACTAGGGTTGGAATTCGGAAGCGAAGTCCCAAGATCAAGAGCTTGGATACCAACTTGAAAAGGTTAGGGAAGAGATTAAAATGGGGAAAGATTCTACTTCGAGTTCATAATGTAAATTTTTCAAGAACATACATTATATATGACTCTACTAACCCTAGAACTAAATACAATAATTAACAATAAGTCATCGTATCCCTACAATATCTCAATAGTCAAAATGATTAATAGTATCTCTTCTTAAGTCAACAACATATAACTGGGAATAAAACAACATTAAAATGATAAAATTCATGACAAGAATGACAAAGAAAGAAGAATATTACCACGACAATATAGCAAATTTTTTTACGGATGGTGTTTATTAAACCATTTCCTCTGCCTTTACCAGATAATTTAAGCTTTTAAGATAGTTAGTTTATGACATGATATTATATCCTGAGTAAATGGTCAAACATTAGATCCTTGTGAACTTCATTCTCCTAATGAAAAGTTTAATTTGGACACGAGTAACTGAGCGAGTACGTTATCCATGATCAAGTCCAAAAGGTTCATGTGTGAGCGCGTGTTGGAGATTTAGTATAAAATCATTCGTGTGTTTCCGTCCAATAGCTTAAGTTTTTGGGTAGCCGGTTCATGCAAGTGCATGTGCTGAACAACCAAGAGTCAGTTCATGAAAGGGAGTCTTCCAAAGATTATAGTGTCAAGTACCTTAATCAACATCTTGAAGTGATCTGTAGTTAATATGCATCTGTGAAGTACATTACAGGAAAGCAGATTATGATCCCACATAGTTGATAACACAAGGCCAATGTCAAAAACAGATGTTGATCCAGAATACAATGAACAAACCACGAGATTTTTCAATGTAATGTTACTGATCAATCAAGTATAAATTTCTAACCCTGGTTGGAAACCAAAACACTAGAAACAATGATGAAAGAATGCAAAGCCATGTGTACAAACTGAGAAATTCATGAACAAAATGAATAACAGTCTGATCAATATAGTTCAAATTTCAACCTTGACTTGGAAACCAAGAACCCAAGCAAGTACAATGAAACAGTAACAAAACCACGTATAAAAGATAAGGAGACCACAGACAAGAGTAACTGTAAGTGTCACATGCAGAGGATGAGATTAAAGAAAATAAGAGGTCTCAATCCACAAAGGAAAAACTCTGAAATTATCCGAAGCAGCATAAAAAAAATAGCATTTCCACAAGTAGATGGGACATACAAAACAATGGAAAAGGAGGAAAATGAAGAAAGAACTCAACAAGGTTCAGAGACTATCGAAAATAAATAAAAACTAATTCAGAAAAACATGAGACAAAAGAGATTCAAAAAAGAAAAAATAACATGAAAAACATATTTGACATGTAACTCTGACTCCATAAAGACTGAATAAGCTGAAATAGTATTGAAGAATAGAGAGGGAGTCCTGAGAAAAGAATGTAGAAAATTAAGAGAAAAATGAATCAACTTTGAGGTCTAATAGCAGTGAAAAATTATAGTTTTAGGAGACGTAATGATGCACTGTATTATGGAAAACTTGAACTTTGCATGAGACCTTATTTAGTTTAGATAAGTTTTTAGTATTTATGCTATACTTTAAATAATAAGAATGTTTTGTTTATATTGAAAATCATGAGCTGATAACCTTTCTTTTTGCAGAGTGTCCCATTAGTTAAGTCAATTAAAAATATTGGAAGTGAAGAAATAATAAATTCTAAATACCCATTGGTAGAAGAGCAAGGGAAAGCAGATAGTAGCAAGACTGATAAGGTCTCCGAAATAAGACCTCAAGAATCATGTGAGGTCTGTGTGGGAAGCGAAAAACAAGCTGAAGTGCCTTCAGGCTGGTTAAAGCAAATAGATTCAGAAGGACTGGTTATGACGGAATCAATACCAAAATCAAGTAAGTATTGAAGAACAAGGAAAGTTCCAGGTTTTGGGACAGGATATCTATCACATTATTAGAAATTAGAGAATAACTTTAGCCAACTTCGAGGGGATGATAGCTACAAATATTGTATACTGGCAGGTGAGCACGAGCATGAACCCATGTTAACAATACCTAAATTGGTAATTAACCACAGTGAGATGGCTGAGAAAATCTGTGAGGAAGAAACATACAAGGAGGAAGAAGAATCAACAGAAATAGATAATGACAACAGCTGCATACCAGAAAATGAACTAGAGCCAACGAGTAAAGCTCTTGAGGTTAGGCAGTAATGAAGTATAACAAACATGCAGATCTTCATTCTCACATAATATGCCCATGTTCATGCATCCATGCAAATAACCAATCATTTCTTTTCTTTTTTGTAATACAAATTTGATTTTGATGCAACACGCAAACAGGCAATTGATCAAACCCAATTCATGGGCAAAGATACTGAAGATAATGAACATGCTGACCACCAATCAGAAGCACCCAGCATGGAGAATGTGATTACAAAGCATTCCAACTTAGAAGAAAAGTTTCCAGCGGAAAGCTGCACAAAATCAAATTATGATGAGGAACCACTGGAAAAGATTCTTGAATTATACTCTGTTGATAATTCAGAGATAAAAACAGATGGAAAAGTCATGCCAGAGAAAGCAATAGATAGTAACAAAGCCACTGAAGTGGAATTACAAATATCTAAAGCAAAAAGTAATATGTTCTGGAAATTTACACCCTTCTCTATTATTTTACATCCTAGAAACAAACTGATTGTAGAACAAAATATTAAAATAGACAACACTGTGTCAATCATTTCATTAAATATTTATTTTGGATAATGACAGGTGTGCCTGCAGATGGGACCCTGAAAACTTTATCAACTCCACCATGTGTTGGTGCTGAAGACTTAGAGAACAAGGATGAACGAAAATTCACACATGAGAAACCGAAAGAGATGGAAGCAGCGACAGAAATGCAACTATTACAAAGTGCAACACATAGTATGTGGTCAAAGTTTACCAACATTTTGTTAATTCAGTCAAATAAATATTGACCCACGAAAATAAAATAAAAGAAACATTATGCTTCCAACTAAAGGTTGATTACTTTTCATATCACCCAAACAATCAATTTTTCACTCAGAAATAGCCTCCAGTGTTTATGCCATTAAAAGGAATAACTTGCATTAAAAGGAACTTATAAAAAAACATGCATTAAATGTAAATAATGTATGATATTGTGTATAAATTATTAAATTAACTTTGATCTTATTAGAAGCCTGAAATACCAGTAAAAATTTTAATTTTTCAAGACACGATGTTTTTCCAAATGACTACTGAAGAGCTGCTTTAGCTAACTTTTCATGGGTGATATCAAAGAAATATCTCAATTGTTAATGATAGGTCCACCTGAGAATAAAGATCAGCCTGCAGTGTCCACTTCTGAATTTGTCAAAGGTCACACTGACGAAATCTCACAGCAACAAACACATAAAAATGATGAAACTTCAGTTATTGACACTGAGAAGAGCAGCGCAGAACCTGAGGGTGATGAGAAATTAGGTAAAGAAGCAAAAGCAATTGAAGAAGCAATAAAAACAAAGTTACTAAACGCTGAAACAGAAAGTATGTGCTCAAACTTCACTAATTTGTATTACTTTGTATTCAGTTTAATTTTGACCCAAGAAACTGTAGGCTTCTGTTTCAAAGTTTCATTATTTCTTTCAATGTCCTCAAGCACACAATTTTTGCTGAGAAACGGCATTTGGCACCTATAATTTTGAAAGGAAAGCCATGACTTACAGTAAGAAGGAATACTTTATGGCGGGGCCTGGATTATAAGTTACTAACTTACTAGAATAACTTCGTCCTTAATTGTCTGGAAAAAATGTTAGTTAGAATCACAATAATTTTTAATACTTTAGTTATTGAAATATCTACATGCATAACGACAGGTCTACCAGAGGAAGAAGTCCAGCCACGATTGTCCACACTTGATACTGTCCAACACGACACTGATCAAATCATAAAGCAACAACCACTTAATCAAGATCAACCAGATGCGATTGATAATACCAGGAGCTGCATAGCAGAAAAGGAACTTGACAGAGTATCCACAGTTATTGAGGTTAGGCCATAGTGAAGTAGGCAAGTAAAAATTTACATATATATATATATATATATATATTTTTAAATATATATATATATATATATATATATATATATATATATATATATTTATATAGAATAAAAAATTTATTTTT